>CEWI01115766.1_pt1 | contig 10520 bp, 7 predicted proteins | sample 531271 | NCBI WGS metagenome assembly CEWI01 (sample SAMEA2622499, study PRJEB7988) | marine metagenome | biome: marine biome (ENVO:00000447); feature: mesopelagic zone (ENVO:00000213); material: "saline water (ENVO:00002010), including plankton (ENVO:xxxxxxxx)" | depth 350 m | reverse complement strand
CATCGAGTTCCGTTAGGGACAATCAGACACCCGATTTTGGCGGGCTCTGTTCTGAAGCCGCGTTCGTGTCGGCCGGTGCAGATACTGGCTCTGGCGCGGCGGCTGTGGAAGATTTTGCTTCCGGGGGAGCTGGAGTCGGTGTTTCTGATTTGTTTGGCTCTGGCGTGCGGGTATCCTCGACCCGAATTTCCTCTTCCAGTGTGTTGCGTAGGTCGTTTGATGCACGCTTGAACTCACCGATGCTCTTGCCTAACGATCGACCCAGTTCCGGTAATTTCCGAGGACCGAAGATGATCAAGGCGATAACGAAGATGATGATGAGCTCGGGCATTCCAATTGAGCCAAACATGTTCTAGCGCTCCTTAAACCCTTCATTTTTGGTCGCCTCGGTCGGACAATCCACGTCCCCGGGACGATGCGCAGCGCGGCAATCAGATCTTAATTGAATTGTCAGCGCGTAAAAACATACCACTCGCATTATAGGAACGTGCTCAGATCCGGTCAAGCTTGGCTCGACAGGGCCATGTTCGGAACTCATTGCGAGGTATGAGCTTATTTTAGTACGATCCCTATCATGCGGATTATACGGTCGCTTCCGGTGCTGGTGATGGTCGTAGTTGTTTCTGCGCTTGCTGGCGGTCTGTTTGGCGGCCGGGTATTGGCGACGCAGGACCAGGTGGCGGAGCAGTATAAGGCTTTCTCCAATGCCCTTGCGGTAATCGAAACTAACTACGTTGACGAGGTCGACACTGATCGACTGATTTACAGTGCGATCAATGGAATGCTGCAAACACTCGATCCGCACTCGAGCTTTATGGACCCGCGTACCTATTCACAGATGCGAGAGCGTCAAGAGGGGCGCTACTATGGTCTCGGCATTACGATTCAAGTAATAAACGGTGATATTAAAGTTATCGCGTTGTTCGAGGGGTCGCCAGCCTATATGGAGGGGATCAGGCGCGGTGATGTGATCGCTGAGATTGAAGGGGAGTCCGCGAAAGGCTGGACCAGTGACCAAGCGGTAAGAAGTCTCCGAGGCCCTAAGGGTTCAGTGGTTAATATCGCCATTCGCCGTCTTGGCTACGACGTCCTGATACCTCTTGAAGTGATGCGCGACGAGATCAACATCCAAACTATTCTTGGCGCATTCATGGTTAGCGAGTCGACAGGTTATATCCGTCTGCGAGACTTTTCCGAGACAACCGATCGTGATTTAGGTGTGGCCCTTGAGGAATTGGCTACACAGGGGATGCAGCAACTACTTCTAGATCTCCGTGACAATCCCGGTGGGCCACTCGATCAAGCTATTCGTATTGCGAACCGATTTCTTCCACGCGGTGACATGATCGTCTACACGAGGGGGCGAGTACAGAACGCAGATCAAGATTATTATGCTAGAGAGGACAGTGATTTTGCCGATCTCACACTGATCGTTCTAGTGAATCGTAACAGTGCCAGTGCTTCGGAGATCGTTGCGGGAGCCATTCAGGATCATGATCGAGGTCTCATTGTTGGGGAGACCACTTTCGGGAAAGCGCTCGTGCAGTCGATCTACCAGGTAAGCCAAGGTGCTGGATTGGCTCTTACAACAGCTCGTTACTACACCCCAAGTGGTCGGTTGATTCAACGACCTTGGGACGGCACATTCGACGAGTATCTGAACTATTCCCTGCAGGACCAGGAAAGGGAGCGCGACCATTCAATCACTGACCTGAAGTACACCGATTCAGGTCGACATGTCTACAGTGGTGGTGGTATCGAACCAGATCGATTTATGGCCGGGCCTCTTGAAGGTTTCGACCCCACCCCTTTGGGTCGCCGCTTGTTCACGCGACAGGCGTTTTCTGACTACGCTCAGAGGTATTCGGCGGCTGGGGATACGCGAATCACTGAACAAGGTCAGGACCGCATCAACGTTGACAGAGATTTTGAGGTTACAGACGAAATGCTGTCTGACTTCATGGATTTTGTGACCCAGAGACGGATAGCGATTGATGACGAGGAACTGGTTGAGGACGAGGCATTCGTGAGGGCCATGATCAGGTATTACATCGACTTAGACCTCTTTGGCGTTGGTGATGCGAGGCGGCATTTAGTCGAGATTGATCCGCAGGCGACGTTCGCAATGAGCCTGTTTGCTGATGCAGAGGCCCTGACGCAACTGTCTGTGGCAGGCCAGTCCATCCATTAGTGGCCGGGCGATGCCACGGTCCTTCCGTGGGCTGGCGTCCTGGCTCCAGATACTATATTTAGTGGCGTAAATTCAGCTTGCCCCAAGGCCTAGCCCCTTGGTACACTCCCGTCGTGCCCGTGCAGCATCGAGGCTCTCTGCTGGAGGGTATGAGTGGGCGGGGGACGGGCGTCTAGTAACCCGTGGAATCTGGTGGCGTTTCCTTAGGGGGCGCTAACCGACGTGTATTTTCCCTGGTGGCACCTGCCTTCGTTCCGGCCGCCGAGGTAGCTTTCAGGACAACGTATCGAGCGTCCCCAGCCGCTCGATTGGCAAGGTGAAATGACCGTTAATAACGCAGCTGGTGTTTCGTACGTTTCTGGTCTGGCCCCAGTCCGTAGCCATTGAAGGATTCTTGATGTATTTGCAAAACCTTGAGATTTCTGGCTTCAAGAGCTTTCCCGATCGTTCCAAATTGAAGTTTGACGATGGGATGACTGCGATCGTCGGCCCCAACGGGTGTGGTAAGAGCAATGTTGTTGATGCCATCACTTGGGTGTTGGGTGAGCAGAGCGCAAAAAGTCTTCGTGGTGATCGGATGCAAGACGTCATCTTTAGTGGTAGCGATGGTCGGAAGCCGATTGGTGCTGCTGAAGTCAAGCTTCTCCTTCGAGGTGTCACCGCAGCTAGCGTTGGACGGTCTAATGGGCACAGCCAAGGTGGTGGGAAGAACGGGCATGACAAATCCGATGTGAATCGGAAGAGCAATGGCCACGGCAACGTCACGAATATTTTGCTTGATGAGGGTGAGTCAGTGTCTGGCTCCGAAGCCGATTTAGGGGCTTCTGTGTCCAGCGTGGCACGTGATGTAGAGGTCTCCCGTCGGCTATATCGTTCGGGTGAAAGTGAATACTTGATTGATGGCAAGATTTGTCGCCTGCGAGACGTGCAGGACCTATTGATGGATTCTGGTGTTGGGGTGAAGGCTTATGCCGTCATCGAGCAGGGGAAAATTGGCCAGATTTTGAGCGCGCGTCCGATCGACCGACGCCAGTTAATTGAAGAGGCTGCTGGCGTCACGAAGTATAAAAGCCGTCGTCATGCTGCTGAGTTAAAAGTTGAAGCTGCGAAGCAAAACCTCGCTCGTGTGGACGACATCGTCCACGAGGTTGACAAGCAACGAAATGCACTCAAGCGTCAAGCAGCGAAAGCACGACGGTACCGGCGGCTACGGGAGGAGTTACGTCGATGGGAGAAGGTGCTATTCACTCGTCGGCACCGAGCGCTCGCCCTGACCGTCGCAACTGCTGATGCTAACTTAGCCGACGTACGTACTGATGAGCAGGCCGCTTCGGCTCACCTGGCCGAACTTGAGAGTCGGCAAGAGCGGCAACGGATCGAATTGACCGAAAGTGAGATTCAGGCGACATCGACGCGAGACACGGCTCACACCCGAGAATTGGAAATCGGTCGGTGTCAACAGCAGTTGGAATTTTGTCGGCAGCAGGTCGACGAATTGAACGTCTCCTCTGAAGAGCTTCGTGAGAGGTTGATGAAGCTCGAGGCTCAACGTGCCCCAGCTAGTGAAAAGCTCGAGAGACAGCGAGTTGATGTGACCAAGGCCGAGGCAGCGTGCCATGAAGCTGAACAGAAAATTATTGCGGACGAGAAAGCGTACGCCGCCGCCCGTCTCGAAATTCAAAATAGTGAAGCTAATGTCGAATCTTCCCGGGACGAATTGTTTTCATTAGCTGATGCAGCTACAGCCCTGCGCCATGAAGTCGAGCAAGCGGGCGGCGCGCGCGAACGGGTGGTTGAAGATCTTGGCAAACTTGATTTAGAGAAGGTTGACTTGGCGTCCGAACGGGACAAATTGACGGTCAACAGCCAGCTGGCGTCGGATGGTCATGTTGAGGCGCAGCAGGCGGTGGATCGGGTCGAGGTTGCTCACGCTGAAGGAAGTGGAGAGCTGGACGGCATTCAGCGTGAACTGCAAACAGTCACTGAGGAGCTACGATCGGATGAACACGAACTGGCCGCTCTAACCGCGACGCTGAAGTCGTTAGAGGAGGTTGAGGCTGCGAGGGTAGGGTATGCCGATGCTGCGCGGCTTATTCTAACTGAGTCGAACGGTGAGATTAGCCACATGGGTTCCGTGGCAGATTATCTTGAGGTTGACGACAAGTACGAACTTGCTGTCGAAGCCTGTCTTGGTGAGTTGCTTCAGTACGTCGTGGTGGCTCGTAGTGAGCACGCCGTTGCTGGACTCAAGTTTGTTCGTGAAAAGGATGCTGGACGATGTGGATTCCTCGTGATTGCGACCGACGACAATAGCGGGGCCAAGGCTCACGTTGCCAGTTCTCCCGAGTCACTTCCCTCTGGACTATTACCCTTGATGTCGGTTGTTCGCGTCAGTGGACCCTGCGCGCCTGCTATTCGTTCAGTGCTCGGTCGTGCTTACTTCGCTGATTCATTGGAGCAGGCTGTGGAAGCGGCCACGGTCGTTGCTGGATCGATTGCGACACTATCCGGAGAGGTCGTCCGGGGAGTTCATTTGGTGTCTAGTGGTGCCAAGTCCTCGGCCAAGGGTCTTCTTTCGACAAGGCGTGAGATTAAGGTTTTGCGTCATACGATCGTAGAGAAACAAACGAGTGTCGAGACGATAGGGCGGCGATTGGACGACCTTAAGCGACGTGTCTCGGCAGCGGTCGAAGTTTTGGCAAAGCTCGATGAGGAACGACAAGTCCATGAAAAGACGGCCCTGGAACTTAGTCTCCGGTTAGCCACATTGGGCGAGGAATCAGAACGGGTCACGCGTAAGAGTGAGTTGCTTGATGCTGAGTGTCGGCGTGCTGAGGAAGAGCAGGCTTCTGCGGAGAGCTGTCAACGGCAGGCGCGGGAGTCACTTGTCAAGCTCGATGACGAGAAGCAAAAGGCGGAGGAAGTGCTCACAGTGGCCCAAGAGAAGCTATCTAAGGCGCGCATGTCGTTTGACACAGTGGGCCAAAGCTTTGCTGACAGCAAGGCCTCCCATGCACGCTTCGTCGAGAGAGCTTTGGCCGAAAAGGCTGCAGTGAACCGTCTTCAGGAGGAGACTACGGAATTAGAGTCACGCGTTCTGAGTAGTCGAGACGACCTGTCCCGCGCAAACAGTCGGAAACAGTTATTGCAAGCGAAGATCATTGAATCAGAGCGCGCTCTCGATGATGGAGTTCGGGAGCTGGAGAGCATCAGGGGGCAGGTGCGAACAGCCGACGACCTTCTAGTCGAGTTGAGAGGTCATGTTGAGACAGAAGATGTGACCATTCGATCGGCACGCGAGACGCTCGAGGAGGTTCGGGATCGCTTAAGTAAATTCGAGGTATCACAGGCGACTGCTCAGGCAGAGCTCTCGCATCTGGCGACTTCGTGTTTGGAGACATTGCAGGTCGATCTAGATTCAGTCATTAACGAGGTTGAGGAGCTTGAAGCTGATGGTGAGGTTATGCCTGACGACGGATTTGCACAGTTGCCTCCTGCCGGTGCGGTCGCTGAGGTTAGTGAAGACGATTACGGGCATGAAGTCGGCAGTGACAGTGCAGAAACGACTGACACTAGTGTTCCTGTCACGACAGAGGACGTGATCGCCGGGCTAAAGGGAAAAATCGAACGGTTGGGCGCCGTCAATATGATGGCGATCGAGCAGTTTGACGAACTGGATACCCGCCACGACTTTCTGACTACGCAACGTAAGGATTTGGTCGATTCGATTGCCGCGACGGCAGAAGCAATCCGACGTATCAATAAGACGACGAGAGAACGTTTCCGTGCTGCATTTGACGCGATCAACATGCACTATCAGAAGACGTTCTCCACACTATTCGGTGGTGGCAAGGCAGGTTTGGTCCTTCTCGACGAGGCTGATTTACTAGAGAGTGGTATCGAAATCATCGCACAGCCACCCGGTAAGCGGCTTCAGAGCGTACAGTTACTTTCTGGTGGCGAGAAGGCTCTTTCGGCGATGGCATTCATGTTTGCAATTTTTAAGTACCGGCCAAGTCCGTTTTGTCTACTGGATGAGATCGATGCGCCGCTTGATGATGTCAACATTGGTCGGTTTATTGAGATGTTGCGTGAGATGGTTGACGAGACTCAGTTCGTGCTCATCACTCACAACAGAAAGACGATGGAGCACGCGGATCGACTCTACGGTATTACGATGGAAGAACCCGGAGTATCCAAGTTGATTTCCGTCCAGTTTAACTGAGTTAGTGGTCCTTCGCTTTGGTTCAGGCGAAGCTCAGTCGAATTCCTGGTGTGCTCGTTGGTTCGGTTTACGGCCGGTAAGGCATTCTTGCACCGGCCCTACTGCTCCCGCATGTTCAAGAAGCCGTGAATGAAGATAAGGCCACCCGCTATCATAGGCTCAGGCGTAGGGCGCTGTCGTCGGTAGTTGGGTTAACAGGCTTGCTGTTTACGTTGATGCTTCTGACAGGAGCATCGAAGGCTCTTCGTGATTTTCTAGTACCAGCTACACCAATTGACATAGCTTGGCTTTCCGGTGTTGGGCTCTTTGCCCTGTGTATCGCCTTGTCCCACGAAGTAATAACTTTGCCTTCCCGAGTCTATCTTGGAAGGCTAGAGTGGCGGTACCGTCCTGCAATGGCATCGTCGGGTGGTGTAGTGCAAGAGTATTTAAAGGGTACAGCCGTGCTGCTTAGTATTGGCCCAGTTGGAGCAGTGGTGATGTATGCGGCCATTCGGGCTTGGCCGTCCGGGTGGTGGATCATCGTTGGTGCTGGCTTTGGATTAGTCGTGATGCTCTTGGTGAAAGTCGGCCCACTTGTGTTGCCTTGGTTTGCGACTGTTACGCCGGTGGTGAGGCCGGAATTGGGTTTGCGTCTTGAGCGTTTGGCAGCCCACGCTGGCGCAGCCGAGATTAAGGTTTACCAGTATCGCATGGGAAACGGGTCACAGCGTTCCAATGCGGCGCTCGTTGGAGCAGGACAGAGCCGACGTATTCTTCTGTCCGAAACACTGGTCACAGGCTATTCCGACGAAGAAATTGAGATTGTGCTCGCACACGAGCTTGCACATCATTTGCATGCGGATATATGGAAAGGGCTTTTGATGGACCTTGTGGTGATTATGGTCGGCTGCTACGCGTCATCACGAGCGCTGGTTGTGCTTGGACCATCACTCGGTCTACTTGGCCCAAGTGACCCGGCTGGGCTCCCACTCGTGATTCTTACGGGAGGTTCAGTTGCACTTGCAATGGTGCCATTTGCTAACTTTGTGTCTCGACAACAGGAACGACGGGCCGACCGGTTCGCACTCGAAGTGACCAAGAGTCCAGAAGCCTTCGTTTCGGTGATTCGACGCATTGGTGAAGAACACCTCGCTGAACGGCCATCCCGCTGGTTAGCATTTTTGTGTTACGCCCATCCGCCTGTTCATGAGCGGATAGCAGCAGCGGGAACTCTAACCCAAGCCTAGGGGGCTTCTTGCAGGCAGGGCAACGCTAAAATGGTCTTCTAGGATGGAGAGGGGAGACGGATCATCAGGCCTTTTTCACTGACTATGGCTTCGACGAACCTCCAGCGTCGCCATCGCTGCCTTCTTGTAAAAGTGCTTTTCGGCTTAGTCTAACTTTGCCTGAGGGATCAACGTTGATCACTTTGACCCTCACCTGTTCACCGTCTTTCAGTTCATCACGCACATCTTTCACTCGATGGAGCGCGATCTCTGATATGTGGAGTAGCCCGTCAATGTTTGGCATTATTTCCACGAACGCTCCAAAATCAGTGATCCGTACGACTTTACCTACATAAATCTTATTAAGTTCAGGGCTCGCCGTAAGTTCCTGAATGATATCGATTGCTTTCTGTGCCGCTGTCTCGTCGCTCGACGCCACGTTAATCGTTCCATCATCTTCGACATCGATCTTGACACCAGTCCGCTCGATGATGCTTCGGATCATCTTTCCACCGGGTCCAATGACATCTCGGATCTTATCAGTGGGGATCTTGATTGTAACGATCCGCGGGGCAAACGTAGAAGTGTCTTCCCGTGATGCACTGAGTGTTTCTGCCATCTTACTGAGAATGTGAAGTCGCCCAGTTCGGGCTTGCTCGAGTGCCTCGCGCATGATTTCTGTTGTTATGCCAGTGACCTTAATGTCCATCTGGAGCGCGGTAATCCCATCGGTCGTACCCGTGACCTTGAAATCCATGTCACCGTAGTGATCCTCTGCTCCAGCAATGTCACTCAAGATTGCGTAACGGCCACTCTCCTCATCCATGATGAGACCCATCGCTACACCCGCTACCGGTGAACGCAGTGGAACACCAGCATCCATAAGACTGAGTGAGCCTCCGCATACGGTAGCCATCGACGATGAACCGTTCGACTCCAGAATGTCCGAGACCACACGGATAGTGTATGGAAACTTATCCTCGTCCGGGATCATCGGCGCCAACGCGCGTTCAGCTAGGGCTCCATGTCCGATTTCCCGCCGGCCTGGGCCACGCAGAAACTTAACTTCGCCGACTGAAAACGGTGGAAAGTTATAGTGCAACATGAAACGCCGATAGGACTCACCGGCTAGCGATTCGATCTTTTGCTGGTCATCGGCTGTGCCGAGTGTCGTGGTCACCAGGGCCTGTGTTTCACCTCGCGTAAAGACAGCGGAGCCGTGTGTCCGAGGTAGTGTGCCGACCTCGGTCCATATCGTCCGAATCTCGTCGAAGGTTCGGCCATCGAGACGCTTATTCCGCTCAAGAATTTCGGCACGTAATACCTGTTCATTCAGTAGCTTAAAAATCCGTTTGGCGTCAGCACGTTTGTTTGCGTCATCCTTTGGTATCGATTCCAAAAGGTCGGCTAGTACGCGATCCACCTGCTCGTAGTTCTCGATCTTATCCTTTACCCGCATTGCTTCGGTGAGAGGGTTAAGCACCTGACTCTCGACCTCCTGCTGTAACTCCGGCATCAATGGTGCAGGTGAAGCTGCTAGTTTGGGTTTACCGATCTCGCTGGCCATTTCGTCAATCTGCTCTACGATTTGTTTGATGGCGTCATGTCCAGCTTCTAGAGCTTGGACAATTTCGTCCTCCGAAACCTCCATCGCTCCAGCTTCTACCATCACGAGGGCCTTGTCACTACCAGCCACCACGAGATCGAGTTTGCTCTTCGCACGCTGGTCAAAGTTTGGATTGATGACAAATTCGTTATTCACTAGGCCAACGCGCACTGACGCGATCGTGTTTTCAAAGGGGATGCGGGAAAATGACAATGCTGCTGAAGCGCCGGTCAGAGCTAACACGTCAGAATCATTTTCACCGTCGGATGACAAGACGAATGCGATGACCTGGGTCTCCCGTCTCCAACCCTCAGGAAACAACGGCCGAAGGGGACGGTCAATGACTCGACTGGTCAGCGTTTCTTTCTCTGACGGCCTGGCTTCTCGCTTGAAGAATCCACCTGGGATTCGCCCAGAAGCGTAGGCGTACTCTCGATAATCTACCGTCAGCGGAAGAAAATCGATCCCTTCACGTTCTGTACTCGCGCAACAGGCGGTAACGATAACAACGGTGTCACCGTAGCGCACGATGGCGGAACCATCTGCCTGCTTCGCTAGTTTTCCTGTTTCGATTGAAAGTGTTTTGCCGCCGATCGTTAACTCACGCCTGTACATAGATTTCGTCGCCTCGGATAGTGCAGTCGGCGACCCGCGCCGCCGTCACAGAATTGTGGTCGGATAGGGACGTCCAACTATCGGTCTTGAGCCTACTTACGGATGCCCAATCGTTGGATCAAGTCTGAATACCGCTTGGCATCCTTGTGTTTTAGGTAATCCAGCAAGCGTCGACGTTGTCCGACAAGTTTAAGTAGGCCCCGTCGTGAATGATGATCTTTCGCATGCATCTTGAAGTGTTCGGTTAAATAACTAATCCGACCACTGAGGAGGGCAACCTGAACCTCTGCGGACCCAGTGTCTTTGTCGTGGGTCTGGTAGGAACCGATCACATCAGTTTTTTGCTCCCGCTGCAGAGTCACGTTATTACCTCCGCGTACAGTTCGGAGTGAACACTGCAGGCTCGTACGCCAACTCCAGACCGCCGCCCCTGTTCGGTACTTTCCTTCATCTAGGAACCTACCATGTTAGACCAGAACAACCCGGGGATGCAAAGCACCATCCCTGTTTTCTGCAATCGCGACGAGTTGCCCTGTTTCGTCGAACAGCCGAACTCTACTGGTTGCCATCCCGATAACGTCATCAATGTGCGTCAACTCGTCCTGGTTAATAGGCTGACCGTTGGAGGCACAACGTCTTCCTCGACTCGTGAGGATCGCAGATGGTAAGGTTCTT
>CEWI01072498.1_pt1 | contig 10570 bp, 11 predicted proteins | sample 531271 | NCBI WGS metagenome assembly CEWI01 (sample SAMEA2622499, study PRJEB7988) | marine metagenome | biome: marine biome (ENVO:00000447); feature: mesopelagic zone (ENVO:00000213); material: "saline water (ENVO:00002010), including plankton (ENVO:xxxxxxxx)" | depth 350 m | reverse complement strand
GTAGAAGATGCATTTTGTAATACATTATGTAACAACAAAGATGGTTTCACATCACTTCTTGCAGTTTCTCAACCAAACCTTATGGTAAAGCCTGCAACTGTAATGTTCAACAAAGTTACTATTAAAGGCGCGAAACAAGCAGTGCAAATGTTTGGTCCTGCACAGGCAGCCGTATCAATGGCAGTCGCTGACAGTGTTAAAGATGGAACAATTCCAGCAGCCGAAGCTAATGATTGTTTTATATGCGTAGGAGTATTCATCCATTGGGATGCTGCTGATGACGGCAGAATATATGAGTATAACTACAAAGCAGTTAAAGAGGCTATTGAAAGAGCAGTTAAAGGCTCACCAACAGCTGATGAAGTAGTTGCTAACGCAGATGCTAAACAACACCCTTTCTCAGGCCAAGGTTAATTTAGCAGACAACTTTTGATTAAACCAGCCTATTTAATTATAGGCTGGTTTTTTCTTTTTGAATAAATATTTTTGTTAATTTGCTTTGATGAAGAATTGAGGACACAAGCACTCCTTTGGCTCCAATTTGTTTAGCTTTTTTAATATCTAATACTTTTTTAATTCCACCTGCAATATAATAATCTTTTTTATCATTTTTGATAAATTTCTTTGCAATTTTAAGATTAAATTTATTATCTGAGCCAACCTGCATTAAATCCATTATTATAATTTTTTTTGACATATGTCGTATATGTTTATAAATTGGTTTAGACCCTAAAAAATTATTTTTAAAATCTAATGAACAAACATGTTCTTCATATTTTTTTGACAACAATTCAAAACCCGTAGATTTTTCTCCACAAAAAACAGGCACATAATTTTTAAAATTTTTTGATAATTTTATTTTATTTAAACCAGAGTCAATCCAAAATTGTACTTTTGGAAATTTTCTTAGAATAAATTCAATCAATTCATGACTTACATCATTATCTATTATTGCATTGAGATCAGCTATGTAAATAACGCTGGGTTTAAATTTTTTAACTATAAGATAAATTATATCCCTTGGATCCGTAGTATTGTATAATTGTTTATTGATTGGTTGATAACCGTCTCTATTGCCTTTAACAGCTTTAACTACTTGATTATTTAATATGTCTAAAACAGGAATTATATCCATAGCATGCGTAAGATTTTAATATATGAATATATTACAGGAGGTGGATTAATAAATGAAGATTTAACTTCCACGCTTCTCCATGAGGCAACATTAATAACATCATATATATATCAAGAATGTGAGAAATCACAGTATTTTGAATATGATTATTTTCAAGATTATAGAATAAAAGACGATAATTTTAAAAAAGCTATTAGAATTAAGTCTCATAAAGAAATTTTTAATATATCTTTATTAAAAAAATATGATTATATATTGCCGATAGCGCCTGAAATAGATTTAAACCTCTTTCATTATGCAAAGTTTCTTGAAAAGCATAAGTTGAACTTTATTCTCTCTGATTCAAAGACTATTAAATTACTTTCTGATAAATTATTATTTTATAAAGCATGTAAAAAAAATAATATTCCAACGATAAAAACAAATTTATTAACAAACCAACTAAAGAAAAATAATAAAATATCTCTTGCTAAGGATAGATATGGAGCTGGTTGTTCATACATTAAAATAATTAAAAAATATAGTGATATAGAAAATAATAACTTTGATAAAATAGTGCAACCATATATCAATGGTAAAAACTATAGCTTGTGTTTATTTTTTAATAAAAATAGCTATAATCTATTAACCATTAATAAACAAAAATTACAAATAGATACTAACAACATGATGAAGCTTACTAACTTACATGTTAATGTACCACATAACTTTCACCCTAAAATAAATTCTTTAATATCTTTAATTATGAAATCATTCCCTGGCCTCAGAGGTTATATTGGAATAGATATCATTATTCAAAAAGGTAAAATATTTGTAGTAGAAATTAACCCAAGAATAACAACATCATTTATTGGCATGTATGAGACAATTGGTGTCAATATAGTAGATTTAATCATTAAATCAAAATATCAAAAGAATGTAATTAGCGGTAAATCGTTATTATTTAGAACATGAAAAAAAGAAACATATATATAGGTTGGGATATTGGCGGAGCCAATACTAAATACTGTATATTAAATGATAATACTATTGATTGTAAAATTAAATCCTGCGAGTTATGGAGGACAACAAAAGAAATTCAAAAACTTATTAGTGAGATACATAAAAAATTTTCAAATAAATATAACTTAATCAATGCTATATCTATGTCAGGAGAAATGTGTGATATTTTCCCAACTCGAGAACTCGGAGTTAAACAAATATTATCATTTTTTAATAATCAAAAATCTGATAATTATGTATTTTCAAAAAATAAAAAATTTATAAAAATAAATAAAAACATATCTTCTGATTTAATTGCATCTATGAACTGGCTAGCAGTTGCTACATATCTAAAAAATTTTAATAAAAATATTATTGGTATAGACTTAGGGTCTACAACAACTGATGTTTTATTAGTTAAAAATAACAAAATTTTTAATAAAAGAAAAAATGATTTTACCGGACTTTCATCATATGAGTTGATATATACAGGATGCCTACGAACACCTATTTTGGCTATCGCGAATAAGATTAAAATGAGAAATAAGTTTTATAATGTAATTCCTGAAAATTTTGCTTCAATAGCTGATGTTTATAATGTTCTATCAGTAATTCCATATAAGTACAATTATACAAATAGTTCAGATAATAGACCAAAAACTAATTATTATTCTATGAAGAGGCTAGCTAGAATTTTTGGATTTGACTATTCTAAATCACATAAAAATACTATTTTATCTTTATCAAAGAAAATTATGTCTATTCATTTAAGTAAAATTGATTATATTATTAATTATCATATCAAAGATAAGTATTCTACAATTAAAGACTTAAAAATAATTGGCATAGGGGTTGGCAGAGAATTAGTTAGAAGGATTTGTAAAAAAAATAAATGGGATTATCGAGATTTTATGGATTATATAGATATAAAGAAGAAAAAAGGTATAACAAGCGTATCTGATGTTGCGCCTGCTTTTGCTTTATCTCATCTCATAAAAAATGAATATGATGAAACAAAAAAGAATAGATTATAAATATTATTATGATTCTAAGAAAATATTTTCTTTAATACAAGATAGAGATTGGTCTACTTTGTTATGCAGTAATAACCAAATGTTTAAACACGAGAGATATGATATTTTAACCTCTAATCCAATTGAAAAAATATATGCTTATAAAGATAAAACTGTTGTAGAGAATAAAAAAGGAATAGAAGAAATTAAAGAAGATCCAATAGTAGTATTACACAAACTCATGGATAAATACAAATCAGATATAACAGACCTACCATTTGTAGGAGGCGCGATTGGATATTTATCATATGATTTAGGAAACCATTATGAAAAAATCAAGCAAAATAATAATGATATTGATGTTCCTCTAATGGCTTATGGAATTTATGATTGGGCTATAGTAATTGATCATTTTGAAAAAATAACAACTTTAGTTTATTCATTGGAAAATGATCTTATTATATTTTTAAAATCATGTCTTGAAAAAAATGAAATAAATGAACTACAAAATGAAAAATATCAAATAACCTCTACTTGTAAATCAAATATAACTTTTGAAGAATATAAATCAAAATTTGAAAAAATTCAATCATATATAAAAAATGGAGATTGTTATCAAATAAATTTTTCTCAAAGATTTTCTCTTGAATATAGAGGTAGTTGTTGGTCTATATTCAATAGCATTTTGCCAACTTATTGTGCTCCTTATTCTGCTTATATTAATATGACATTTATGACAATAATGTGTTTTTCTCCAGAAAGATTTTTATTAACTAATAATAATATTGTAGAAACTAAGCCTATAAAAGGTACTAGACCTGTTTCAAAAGACCCTAACGTGAATAAAAAATCTATTTTGGAATTAACTTCTTCTGATAAAGAAAAGGCAGAAAATTTAATGATAGTTGATTTGCTTAGAAATGATCTTGGAAGAAACTGTGAATTTGGGACGGTAGAAGTTAAAGAACTTTTTAAAATTGAAACATTTGCTAATGTCCATCATTTAGTTAGTACTGTTAAAGGTGTGATTGCAAAAAATAGTAATATATATAAACTTTTGCGTGGTTGTTTTCCTGGAGGATCAATTACAGGTGCTCCTAAAATTAGAGCGATGCAAATTATTAACGAACTAGAATCAAGCAATAGGAGCGTATATTGTGGATCGATTGGATACATAAGCTTTAATAATAAAGCAGATTTAAATATAGCTATACGAACTATAGTTGCCAAAGATAATAATTTATATTTTTGGGGTGGCGGAGGTATTGTTTATGATTCAGAGGTAGAATCTGAATATAAAGAAACCTTTGATAAGATTAAGCCGCTCCTTGATTTATTAAAACATTCTTCTTAATTTCTTTTGAAACTCTGTCAACTAAATTTGCTTTCAATAATTTTCTTTTGGATGAGGTGTCGCATAATACCCCTCTAAACCCAAGAAAGTTGGGATGTAATTTTTTTAATATATTAATGTGTTTCAATTTTAAAGATCCTGATACTCCGCTAAATTTTTTATTTTTTCTAACAATATGAATAAAATTCTCTATATCTTTTATGGTTAGCAGTTCTGCTGTTGAATTATTATTTTTATAGTGAGTATCTATCATTACTCCATGATACCCTGTATTCATAATTTCTTTTAATATATCAAAATCAAATGTTTTATCAGCAAAAAGGACACAAATTGGTTTGCTATTTTTAAAATTAATTTTCTTGAGAAATTCTTTATGTTGATTAATAAATTTTTTATTAAATAATCCAATTTTTATAAACTCAATATTTTGATTAATCACTTGTTTAACGTTATATATATATTTTAAGGTATTAGGATTTTCTTCATTTCCCATTGTGACACTTAAAACATGTTTGTTTAAAATTTTTGAAATATTAGATACGGTGTTAATTCCAACATACCCTAATGCTCCATCATCTATATTTTTTAAATCTATAATGTCAATATCACAGTGTTTAATTTGATGTGCTTCATCAATATTACTTATACTTGCCAAAAATTTAACCATTTTTTTTATTTTCCTTACTTATAAAACTATTTATTTTCTTATTTATCCATTTCCAGGCTTCTAATTCATTTGGTCCTGATGTTTTATCAATACCTATTTTTAAATAATTAATTTCCATTATAATTTTTTCCGTTGAAATCATCCCTAATCTGCTAGCAAGAACAGCTGCTTCTATAACTGAAAATTGTGCTCTATTAAACCCAAGGAAAGGTTTATGTATTTTCTTTTCAATAATGTCGCATTTTATTTTTGGTCTTGTTTTATCATCATTTATATCTATGACAGTCACATCATAATGAGTATTTGTATTTTTAAGTATAGGAATACCAAAAGAATTATTTTCAATCAATGGCCAATCTTTTTTTTCTCCAGTCACTATTCCAGCAAAGACTCTTGTGTCATCAGTGAAATTTATTGTTGCCTTATTCGTGCTTAACAAATTATCTAAAGTTTTCGAAGGCTTAAAAGGAGAAATATATAGATGTTTGTCATCCATTTTAATGCCCATAGGAGCTACATGTACTAAATTATCTTGAGAAATTGTTATAATTATAACTTCATGTATCATTTTTTTTCTTATATGTAGGTCCAGATTTTTTAAATGTTAACTTATCTTCAGCTGGTTTATCAAACAAACAGCCCCAATCTAATTCTTCATCTTGTTCATAATTTTTACGAAGTTGAAATGCAATTTGAGCTTTAGCTAACTCCATTCCTAAATAAAAAGCATGCCCAACATCTTTTCCAATATTTAAATGATCAAAAAAATCATAAGGATTTGTGTAGGTATGAATACCATCCCTATTAAAAAGACTTATTCCGTTATCTGAAATCATTATTCTGTAATTAGAATCTTTGATTTTTTTTGCTAAGTCTTCTATTTCATCTAAATTATACTGAAAACCTTCTGATCCATGAGTGACAAGCAATCCTGGATGTATATGTTTAGGTGTAATTGCATTAGTTGATGATGCTAACATTATTCTTCGAGCTAAATCATTTTCTTTGATTACAGTACTACAATGATTGCTAACCTCTGTAGTTAATATATGGTTAATTTTTAATTCTGATATTATACCCATGAGAAGCATAGTCATACCAGTTGTATCAGCATGGGTTAGCTCTGTAATATTGCCAGTACCCATCATTATATGGATATCTGGATATTTTTTACGCAATTCACTATAGCGCAAAAGAGAGCTTGTAAAACCATGATTAATTGGGTCAAGAATAGAGTCTGCGATAAAGGTCCTTTTCATTTTTAAACATTTTTCAATACATTCATAAAGACTATCCATATCTCCAGGTTTATTAGGTATTAAAATTGGATAAGAATCTACCTCATCTAATATATAAAAATTATCTGATTTTATACTTAACAAATAGTCCGCACCAGATTTGCCGCCTAATATTAACTCATCATTATCATGCGAATCTACGCTAACATATAAGTCTTGATTTTTTAATTCCTGAATAGCTTCAGCAAGGTGGGGGAAGGGTTGATTAGGTAAACAGCCAACATCTATAATATCTGCTCCATTACTTGTATAATATTTTGCTAAATTAATTATTTGATCAATAGACATTAAAGGAGCATCAGTTATTTCAGCAAAGATATGAACTTCATATTTTGAAAGATCATATTTCAAAGGTTTACCTCCAAATAAGACTGGCATATCTTTTAATTCTTCAGGACCTCTCTCAATACTAATATTAAGTGTTTTTGATAAAGCATTAATATCTCCTTTAACTCTACCGGGAATAATTATTTTATCAAAATTAGAAATATCTCCAATTCTTCTTTTAATCATTTCTGTGGTTAGTAATGCAGCTACATTAATATTTAAATTTTTTATTTCATAAGAAAATTTTTTATCTTCTATGCAATCTAAAACTTTTTTAAGATTTTTTTCAGCAAGTTTTCCTGTTATAAAAAGTATATGTTCTTTTATATCCATTTTTTTAAAGCCTCATGAAGACTATCAATATTATTTACAACATCAGCAAATTCAAATTTTTTTAATTTTTCATAATTTTCTAATTCTATACCTCTAGGATATAAGGTAACGAGTTTCTTTGGAGCTTGTGTTATTACCGTAGGTTCTGTATCACAAGCAAAAATAATAGAATGAATTTTACATTTCCCTGCTTGAGCAAACATATTGGTAACTAGGTTGTCAGAAAAACCATACGCCATTTGGGCCACTGTATTAGATGTAGCTGGAGAAACTACTATAAGATTATATATTCCATCATATAATAAACTTACTGGAGCGGAGCTAGCAGTTACATCTTTAAAAATTTTTATGCCTTTAGACTTAAATTTGTCTAAATCATAGTCATACCATTTTAAAACTTCTTCACCTGCTTGGCTCAAGAATAAGTCTACATTTTCTATAGAATTTATTATTTCTATAGATTCTTTTAAATAATGGCCAGAGCCAGTAATACACCAAGCTATTCTTTGTTTATTTGTCATAATTATTTATATTATTTTTAAGTAATGACTCATATTCTATCAAGTCTTTTGGACTGTTGATATTTATAAATAAATTTTTATTATCAGAAAAATCTACTAACCTTAGGTTTCTATCATCATACCATTTGTCTATTTTTCTTTGTCCAGTTGATAGAAATTTCTCTAAACTTTCAGTAATATTTTTTTTTATTAATGCATGTACAGGCTGGATTCTTTTACCATCATGAGCACATTTAATCTCAAAATTATCATCCCCTGATACCATTCTTTTAAAATAATTATCATTAATTAATGGGCTATCACATGGAAGTATTAGTAAATAATCAGTTTTAGTGTTAAGCAATGCTGTATAGATTCCAGCCAAAGGTCCTTGAAAACCATCAAAGGTATCCGCTAGGACCGTATACCCCATATCTTGATATTTTTGAATATTTCTATTTGCGTTTATATATACTTTAGAAGTAAATTTAGCCGATATTTTATATAACTGCTCTATAATAAGGGTATCATTTATTTTTAGTAACCCTTTATCTTTGCCATTCATTCTTTCTGCTTTGCCACCAGCAAGAATAACGGTAGTTATATTTTCTTTATTAATCATAATAATTATATTTTATCATTAGAAATAAATTATCTTATATAATAGAATAACTCAGCATGGATAATAATCGTATATATTTAGCTCCAATGGTTGGAAGAACAGATGAACACTATCGTTTTTTTATAAGAATATTATCTAAAAACATTAGCCTCTATACTGAAATGATTACATGTGATGCATTTTTATTTACTGAAAGAAAGAACTATTGTGTCAAACCTCACGAAAACAACCTTACTATACAACTAGCAGGATCAGAACCAAAAAAATATGGAGAATGCGCAAAAATTATTCAAGATCGAGGGTATCACGAAATAAACATAAATATTGGGTGTCCAAGCAATAAAGTAGTTAAAGGCAAATTTGGAGCATGTTTAATGAAGTCACCAAATATGGTTGCTGATTTCATATATGAAATCAAGGAAAATTGTTCATTGCCAATATCTATAAAAACTAGGTTAGGTTTAGACTATGATGAAAATATAGATCTTTTATTAAGTTTAATTAATAAAACTAAAGAGGCAGGGTGTAACAAATATTTTATACATGCAAGAAATGCTATTTTAAACGGTATCAGTCCTAAAAAAAACAGAAGAATTCCTGTATTGCGTTACTCCGATGCCCTCAGAGTTAAAAATCTATATCCTGAATTAGAAATAATTTTAAACGGAGGAATAGAGGATGCACAAACAATTAAAAAAACTATTAAACAGTTTAACGGAATAATGATAGGAAGAAAAATTTATGACGATCCAATGTTTTTGATTGATATAGAGAAAGACATATATGATAAAAATAATAACATTACTAGAAAGGAAATAGCTGAAACATATTCTCTTTATGCTATTCAAGAATCAAAAAAAGGCATAAGCAATTATTTTTTACTAAGACATTTATGTCATTTATACTATAATACAGTCTCATCTAAAAAGTGGAAAAAATTTATACATAATATTATTCAAAATAATATAGAAATAAATAAGATAACAGAATTTGAAGAATTATTTTATGAAGAAAAAATTAAAACTTACAGCTAAAAAAGCTAATCGTTATGACTTATATGAAGAGTCAGTTCAAAACGTAGATTTTGAAACAGAATTTTTTGCAAAAATTTTTAAGAAATATACAAAGAAACAATGTACAAAAATAAGAGAAGATTTTTGTGCGTCTGCTAAGATTTCGCAAGCATGGGTAAAGAGAAATAAATCTAATATTGCGTATGCAGTAGATTTGGATAAGAAAATATTGAATTTTGCTAAAAATAGGTCTAAGCAAGAATGTACTGTAAATGAATTTGAAAGAATCAAGTTTATTAAAGGTAATTCTCAAACTAAGAGTACACCGAAAGTAGATTTAGTTTCAGCATGTAATTTTAGTTATTGGGTATTTAAAACTAGAAGTGAATTAATAAAGTATTTTAAAAATACTTATAAATGTTTAAACAACTCCGGAGTTTTCATGTTAGATGCCTTTGGCGGATATGAAGCACATCAAGAATTAGAAGAAAGCACTAAACATAAAAATTTTACATACGTATGGGACCAACACAACTTTAATCCAATAACGAACGATCTGACTTGCTATATTCATTTTGAATTTCCAGATGGATCCTCAATGAGAAAAGCTTTTGTATATGAGTGGAGATTATGGTCTTTGCCTGAAATAAAAGAATGTTTGCAAGAGGCGGGTTTTAAATCAGTGGATGTATATATGCAAGGATGGGATGACAAAAAAGATGAGGAGACTGACGAGTTCTTCAAAACTAAAAAGTGTGATGCAGATCCAGGCTGGATAGCGTATATCGTGGCATGCAAGAAAGCATATTAATAATTGATAATTTTAATTAAAAAACTATAATGAAATCAAGAGCTAGCCGTGTGATTGCTGTTTTAAACAGAGGAAAGTCCGGACTCCATAGGTAATAGCGCCAGGTAACTCCTGGGAAGCGCGAGCTTACGGAAAGTGCTGCAGAAAATAACCGCTAATTCGTAAAAGGGTTAGTAAGGGTGAAAAGGTGAGGTAAGAGCTCACCGCATACAAGGTAACAAGTATGGCTGAAGCAAACCCCGCTAGGAGCAAAGCAAATTTATAGCGTATCTGCCTAGGACAAGCTATATGGTAGGCTGCTAGAGGTTTTTGGTGACAAAAACTCGAGATTAATGATCACACATGACAGAATCCGGCTTATAGGCTGGCTCTTATACCAATATTCAAAATAAAAATTAATATATTTATATAAGTAATTGATTTATATACTCATTAATCTAAAAATACCATTTATCATCAAAAACCCAGTAATTTAAAGCATTTAATGGCTTGCATGTGATAAAAAAAAGCCATATA
>CEWI01036245.1_pt1 | contig 10729 bp, 11 predicted proteins | sample 531271 | NCBI WGS metagenome assembly CEWI01 (sample SAMEA2622499, study PRJEB7988) | marine metagenome | biome: marine biome (ENVO:00000447); feature: mesopelagic zone (ENVO:00000213); material: "saline water (ENVO:00002010), including plankton (ENVO:xxxxxxxx)" | depth 350 m | reverse complement strand
TCAATTTTTTCAAATATTCATTTGGATCTTTTTTTATTACCAATTCACTATCCTCTTTAGTATGAAAATCGATAAGTCTTGTTAATAGGTACCTTAATGCTGAAGCACGTGCAAGTAAGGGTAGGCATTTGAGTTCTTCAGAAGAGAATTTTTTATGAAGATTATAGCTAGAGAGTAGAGCTTTAGCCTTAGAGATGTTAAATTCATTATTTTGCTCAAAGCACCATGCATTGAGGCAAGTTGCTATTTCGTATGCATAGAAATCATTGCAGGAAAAGTAGAAATCAATAATACCTGATAATTTATTTCCATGGAAAAATATATTATCAGGAAATAAATCTGCGTGAATTATTCCAGAAGGTATATTGAAAGAAATATTTTTAATTAAGTAATCATATTCATTGTGTATCAAGTCAATAACCGATCGGTTAAGTTGATCATGTATTTTTTCTACTGAAGTTATGAGATTTTCTAATCTTTTTATTCCAAGTTCATTTTCTCTATAGATTTCAAGCTTGCTTGATTCATTATGGAATTTTGCAACCATCATTCCTAGCTCAGCACAGTGAAATGGTTTTATATGATCTACAGACTGACCCTCGAGAAAGCTTGAGATGGCCGCCTGTTTACCCTTAAGAACATTAGAAAAATTATTGTCTTTGTCTTTTATAACCTTGGGACACATAATTTTATTGTTATTTAAATGATTCATTAATTGAAAGAAGTAAGGTAGATCTTTTTCATTTGTCATTTCTTCAAATATTGTGAGTATATATTTATTTTTTTTACTAAATAGAATGTAGTTAGAGTTAGAAACACCACTACGGATTCCTTCAAAAGATATTATTTCCTCCATGCTGTATAATGAAAGAAATTGATCCAAATCTTCTTGAGATATGTAAGTATAAACAGCCATGTTTTATTTATAGCTGAGATTATAATAGTTTAAATAAATTTATTTTTATTAGATTTTTAATTTTTTAATTTGTTGTACAGACTGGGAAAAAAGCTTTTTAGAGTTATCTTCAGTGATGTTCTCAGAAACGATTTTTTCCGCCACATTAATAGAATTTGTTACAATTTCTTTGTTTACTTTTGACAACGCCACTTTTTCAGCTTGGTTTATTTTTTCTATTGTTTGCAGCTCAGCTCTTTTTATGTACTCTTCTATTTTTTTTCGAGCTGATTCATCGTGACTTTTAGCAGTTTTTTTCGCTTGATTTAATATTTTTTCTGCCTCTTCCTGGGCATTTTGGACTTTTCTTTCATAATCAGCTAGTAGAGAATTGGCATCCTCTTTTAATTTTCTTGCATCATTAAGTTCAGTTTTGATTTTATCAATTTCTGAATCAAGTATTTTTGCAGTCATTTTTGGCGCTTTGGCGACTAGAGCTAAAATAACAAATATAATGAAAGCAACTAACACCCATGATGTAGGATCTCCAAAGAAAGACATATTATTTTTTCCCCATTTAATTAAGCTTTTTAATAATATCGCTATCAGAAGGTAATTTATCAATAAACTTTTCTGATATTGATTTGATTGTTTCTAAAGTGGCTTTTTCAATTTCGCTTTTTGATTTTTTTTCTTGTTCAGCGATTTTTATATTTGATTCCTCAATCATTGCATTTACCTTACTCTTATTATCTCTCTTTACTTTCTCTGTGTATTCATCAGATTGTTTTTTTGCCTCTGCAATGATTTTTACTGCATCTTGATTTGAAGAAGTCATTTTAGATTTATACTTATTTAAAATTTCTTCTGCCTCAGATTTCAGTTTTTCAGCCTCGTTAATATCATTTGATATTTTGTCTCTTCTTTCTTCTATAATAATTCTTAGTTTAGGAATTACAAATTTCCACATGAATACGTAGAGAATACTAAAAGTGACAATTAACCAAAAGATCTGAGATGGAAAAGTTGAGATATCCATTTGAGGAAGACCAGCTGACTGCTGGTCTTCAGCAAATACAGATGATGATACTGCAGTAAGCAGTGCTATTTTAAATAATTGTTTCATCAACTCTTTATCTCTTATCCAAAGAGAATAAGAAATGCGATAACAAGTGCAAATAATGCTATTGCTTCAACTAATGCAAATCCAAGTAACACTTGACCAAAAGCTTGTGGAGCTGCTGAAGGATTTCTAAATATTCCTGAAACATATGCTCCAAAGACAGTTCCTATTCCTGCACCAGAACCGGCAACGCCAATTGTTGCTAATCCAGCTCCGATAAGTTTTGCTGCTTCTACTTCCATTTTTTTTCCTTTCTTTTTTAATTAATAGTTAATGATCCGGATGAAGGGCATCATTTAAATAAATACAAGTTAAAATAGTAAAAATATATGCTTGCAGTGCTGCAATCAAAGTTTCTAATCCATAAAGAACAACTAAGAATACAAGTGGAGCAAAGCCTAAGAATCCAAGCATCACTATAAAGCCTGCAAATATTTTTAAGATGCTATGTCCAGCTAACATGTTTGCACATAAACGAACCGATAGACTAATCGGTTTAGATAAATAGGATATGATTTCAATTGGTACAATTAAAGGCGCCAAAAAAATAGGAATGCCTGAAGGGTAGAAGATTCTTAAGTAGCCAAATCCATTTTTAACAAATCCAATGATTGTTACTGCAATGAAAATTAATCCTGCAAAGGCAAAAGTTACAATAAGATGACTTGTAACTGTAAAAGTATAAGGGATTAGTCCTATAAAATTGCAAAAGAAGATAAACATAAATAAAGAAAATATAAAAGGGAAGAAAGACCTGCCTTGGTCTCCAACCTGGTCTCTAAGCATGTTGGCAATAAAATTATAGGAAAGTTCAGAGAGCATTTGCATTCTTCCAGGAATTATTGATCTTTTAGAAAGACCAAGAACGAATAGCAACATAGTCGCACTTATTGCCAGGAACATAAATAATGAAGAATTTGTAAAAGAGATATCTAGCCCAGCAATTTCAATATTAGATAATTTCGTTATTTCGAACTGGTGTATTGGATCTATGAGTTTTTCTGCAGACATTGATGTTATTTTTTAGTTTTTTTGGAGGCTTTTTGCAACCCTAAAAACGTTGAGAATACCTGCACAGCTACCTAGCAAAAAGAAAATGATGATGAAAATTGGCCTTGTTTCAAAATAGTTATCAATTAGCATTCCAATGACCAACCCCACAGCCATCGCTGCGACAATTTCTACCACTATTTTCATTACTTTTCCAAATGAGCGAGGTGGGTTGTTTAGGGTAGGATTTGAATTTTCCTTAGCTTTTTGAATTCTTTGATTTAGAGATTTAATTTTTTTATCGTCAACCATCTTAGGCGACCGCACCTATTTCCTCTGCACGTTTTAAATTTACAGAAACGATCTGACTTACTCCTCTTTCTGCCATTGTTACCCCAAACAATCTGTCCATACGTGACATTGTTACCGCATGGTGAGTAATTATAAGGAATTTTGTATTCGTTTTCTCAGTTATATCATCAAGAAGATTACAGAATCTTTCTACGTTAGCATCATCGAGTGGGGCATCTACCTCATCTAGCACACAGATTGGAGAAGGATTGGTTAAGAAGACAGCAAATATTAATGAAAGAGCTGTTAATGCCTGTTCACCTCCAGACAAGAGAGACATGGATTGCAGTTTCTTCCCTGGAGGGCTTGCCATCATTTCCAACCCTGCTTCTAATGGATCTTCTGCGTCAATTAATTCCAAATGTGCTTTACCACCATTAAACAACTTCACAAACACTTCCTTAAAATGTGAGTTAACATTTTCAAAAGCTTTTAAGAGTCTCACTCTTCCTTCTTTATTAATATCCTCAATAGAAGTTCTCATTTTTTTGATTGCTGTTTCCAGGTCATCTTTCTCAGTGTTCATTTTTCCAAGTTCTTCATCAATTTCTTTTGTTTCTAGATCAGCTCTCAAATTGACAGCGCCTAAAGTTTCACGTTGCTGCTTTAGTCTTTCAAGTCTTGACTCAGTTCTTTCCATGTTTGATCGCATTGTTTCCAGATCTTCTGTGATAGATAGTGATTCAATTATTCCTTCTGGTTTGCAATTAAATTTTTCTTGAGATTCTGCATCTAGTTCTTTCAACCTTTCTTCTGCTAATTCCTTAGTAGCTTCAGTTCTACCTTTGGATTCTCTCACATTCGCCAAATCATTTTGTGCTTGTCTTAAAGTTGTTTCATATTGTTTTAATTCATTATCAGCTTCAGCAAGTCTATCAGCAGCAAATTGTCTTTCAGTTTCTGCATAGCCTTTAGTCTCAATAAGCTGACCTCTTTTTTGAGCTATTTCTTCAGGCTTATTTACTATTTTCTCAAGTTCCTCTTCAGAATTTTTTCTTCTCTGAGTTAATTCATTTATGTGCTTCTCAGAAGATTTAATTGTTTTATTAAGTCTTTGGAATTCATAGTGCCAATCACTAAATTTTTGTTCAACATCTTTTTGCCTTAGGTTCTCTCTTAGTTCTAAAGATAAAGTTGCTGCATCTTTTGCATCTGAACAAGCTTTATCATAAGCATGTTCGGCATTTATAGATATTTCCTCTGCTTCAGAAACTTTTTGTGTGATTTGTTTTAAACTTTCATAAAATCTTTCACTAAATTGTGTAGTCCAGTTAGAAGGACTGTCATATCCTTCAACTTCTTTTAGTGTAGACTGTCTTGATTTTAAGTTTTCTTCAGAAATAACAGTTTTTTGCCATTCGTCTCTTTTAGAAGACTTAATACTATTGTACTTTTCAATATCTTTTTCAAGTTCTTCGATTCTTGATTCAAGTTTATCTTTCTCATCTTTCAGTTTTTCAATTTGTCCACTGTCTATTTGCTCAATTTCATGATCAATATCTGCTTCAGTTTTTCTCGCATTTAATGCTTCTAAGTCTTTAGAAGCATCGTTCAATTGAAATTGTTCTCTTTCTAAATCGCTTATTATCTGTTGAATTGTTTGCTCTAGATTTTTTTTAACTTCTTTAATCCTTTCTTCTTCGCGATCAAGGGATTCTCTTTCTAGATTTATTCTGTTTAATCTTGCAGCAGCTTCAATTTCGTTTTCTCTTAAAGGTTTAATTTTCTCACTTGCCTTAGCTTGATCATTTGCCGCTTGAGATACTTGCAAAGTAAATTTTTGGATTGATTGCTCACTAATCTTTAGATTTTCATCAGATTTTTCAAAAGAATCTTTTAAATTGTACCATTTTAGGTACATAACTATTCCCTCTAGTTGAGTTATTTCTTCAGAAATAGTTTTGTAGGTTTCTGCTTGCTCGGCCTGCTTTCTAAGGCTGTTAATCTGAGCATTAAGTTGTTTCATTATATCTTTTAATCTTTGGAGGTTAGTTTCTGCACCTTTAAGCTTCAGCTCTGCTTCATGTCTTCTTGAGTGAAGACCTGATATTCCTGCCGCCTCTTCAAGAACTGATCTTCTGTCTATAGGCTTAGCATTAATTAGAGCCCCAACTCTTCCCTGACTTATGAGAGATGGAGAATGAGCACCAGTAGATAAGTCAGCAAATAAACGTTGAACGTCTCTTGCACGAACTTCTTTGCCATTAACACGATACTCTGAACCTCTCTCTATCTCTATTTTTCTTCTAACTTGTATCTCTTCTTCGCTATTAAACTCTGCTGGAGCTTTCCTTTCATTGTTGTCCAGATATATAGTTACTTCGGCATTATTTCTTGCGGGTCTATCAGTTGTACCTGAGAAGATGACGTCTTCCATTCCGGATCCTCTCATACTCTTAGCAGAGGTTTCTCCCATGCACCATCGTAGTGATTCAACGACATTTGATTTTCCGCACCCGTTAGGACCAACAATGCCTGTTAAACCATCTTCAATACTTATTTCTGTTGGGTCTACAAATGATTTAAAGCCAAGAATTTTTATTTTTTTAAATTTCATTTAAATTAGTTCATTGATTTTTGAAGAATTTTTTCAAAATCTTTAAAATTTCTGTACCCGCCATAAACTTCATCATTAATTACAAATGATGGAGTAGAGGTGATATTATATTTCTGTGATCCTTCCATTCTCATTGATATGATAAAATCTGTTATATCTTCGTCTTCAAGACATGAATTATATTGATCTTTCGTTATTCCAAACAACAATCCATATTTCCCAAGCGCTTCAGTACTATTTTCTAATACTTGATCATTTGGTGATGAGATTATCCATTTTTGTTGATCTTCAAAAAGAAGTTTTTCTAAGCTTAAGAAATCATCTTCATTTGAACAATGAAGTAGTTTAAATGCATTTAGATCAATTGCATTTAAAGCAAAAGGTCTTAACTCCAATTTGATTTTACCTGTATCTATATATTTTTCTTTTAATTCAGGAAAAGTAACTTTGCTAAATTCAGCACAATGGCTACAAGTTAATGATCTGTATTCAATTACAGTAATAGGTGCATCATCACTTCCCAACCGCATTCCTTTAAGTGTATTGTTTGCAAAAGACATTTTTCCCCACATAAAGATAAGAGAGAAAACTAGGATAAATTTTAAAAAGTACTTCATCTGTAGTGTATTATGACCATATTTAGTGTGTATTTCTAAATTAAATACACAACATGTTGATTATACTTAATTTTCAAGTTTTTTTATAGATATAATTATTGTTTCAGAAATTATTATTGAATTTTGTTCAAAATTAGTTTTTCTGAATCTTCGAAGCTATTTTTTGAAAATTTTTTTTAAGTTCAGGATATTCAATAAGTTCTTTGGAATATCTATTTGATACCACAATTTTATCTTTTAATGAGTTGTTATTATTAGATAATTTATAATCTTGATTCTGTATTTTTCCCTGAATTATTTCTAATTTTACAATTGCTTGATATCCAAAGAAGGCATTGATCTTTTTGATTATTTTTTCTTTCTCATGCTCTACTGCGAAAGCAACACTAGGATCTACTTTCAAGACAAGATGAGCACCTTCTTTCTGCGATTTAGTTTTGATTTTTATTGGTGTTATCGCAGATATATATTTTTTCGGAACTATATCTTCCCAGTTTTTTAAAAGTTCTAGTTCAGCAAATCCTCTACTTTTCAGTATTTTTTTGGCTTCTTCTGGCAAGAAATTTGATAAAGTTTGGGCTCCAAAATATTTTTTTTTATAGGCCATAAATTACTAATGAAACGAAATGATATTATAAACAAATACTACGAATTAAGTAATTTAAAAAATTATTTCTCAAAAAATATTATTTTATGGTTTTCTAAAAATAAAAGAAAGTTGCCTTGGAGAACTAAAATATCCCAGGAAAATTTTAGTTATTTTGTTTTTGTTAGCGAATTTATGTTGCAACAAACTCAGGTAAAAACTGTTATTCCTTATTTTTTAAGATTTGTAGCGAAATGGCCATCTGTTACCTTGCTGTCAAAAGCTAACGATAGGGAAGTTTTAATGCTTTGGCAGGGACTTGGGTACTATAGTCGGGGCAGAAATTTATTAAGATCAGCAAAAATTATTGTATCAGACTACGGTGGAAAGATTCCTGTTAAAGAAGAAGAATTAAGGAAACTACCAGGAGTTGGAGATTATACAGCAGCAGCTATTCGTTCAATTGCATTTAATAAAAGGGCTGTAGCAATTGATGGAAATGTTAAAAGGGTTATTGCTAGATTCTTCGGATTAGAGGGAACCTTAGAAAGCAATCTTGATACTATTGCAAAGATTGCTAATTTAATTTGTCCAAATTCAAATAATAGAAATTATACCCAAGGAGTAATGGAATTAGGAGCAATTATATGTAAGCCAAAGGAACCAAACTGTTCTCAATGTATGATTTCAAATCATTGTATCGCTTTCAATTCTAATAAAATAGATTCTATTCCTCTTCCACGTAGAAGATTGCAAAAAAAGAAATTAAAATGTGTTACTTACTTAGCTATTAAGAACAATGAATCTGTTCTTTTGGTTCAGAGAAAAGATAAGAATATATTAAAAGATCAATGGGAGCTTCCTTCGACCGATTGGAATAAAGAAGAGACTCAGGAGGTTAATCTAAATTCTCCAATAAAAAATACAAAATGGAAAAAATCTGAGGTTAATTTTAATCATTCGTTTACTCATATTGATTTGTTTAATTCAATATATGTTTCAAGGCTGGGTAGAAATTCACCAAAATTAGAAAAAGCCTCAAAGTCTAGATGGATTTTACTTCAAAATTTGAGCAACTATCCACTTACGACTATGAGTAAAAAAGCCTTAAGAATGCACGATTTAATTTAGTTCTGATCTGAGCTTTTGACGTAATAAGTCAATTGGTTTTAATTCTCCTTCGACATCAAAGTGCCAGAAAGTCCACCCATTACATGCAGATGCTTCTTGGACTTCAGCACCAATTTGATGGATTGATCCAGTATTTCTTTCACTTACAATTGATCCATCTGCTCGCACTTTAGCTTTGTGCCTTCTTTTTTGATCAAACAAAATAGTTCCTGGTTCTAATAATTTTCTTTCAATAAGCCAACCAAATGGGATGCGAGTTTCTGTTTTTTTAGAAGTACTAATTTTAAGAGATTCATTTTCGTATGGAGTTATCTTAGCTATTCTATTTTTTGCATGCTTAATATAGTTGGAGTCTCTTTCAATACCAATAAAGCTTCTTGAAAGTTGTTTGGCAACTGCACCAGTAGTTCCTGAGCCAAAGAAAGGATCTAAGATTAGATCACCTTGATTACTTGAAGATAATATTATTCTATGAAGTAGAGCTTCAGGTTTTTGAGTAGGATGAACTTTTTTACCATTCTTATTTTTTAATCTTTCTCCTCCATTACATATCGGCAAATACCAGTCTGATCTCATTTGAATACTTTCGTTAATTGATTTCATAGCCTCATAGTTAAATGTATATTTTTTTGAATCCTTATTTTTAGAAGCCCATATCAAAGTTTCATGGGCATTGGTAAATCTTTTTCCTCTAAAATTTGGCATAGGATTAGCTTTCTGCCAGATAACATCATTTAATATCCAAAATCCTAGATTCTGCATCAAGTATCCAATCCTAAAGATGTTATGATATGATCCAATGACCCAAAAACTTCCTGTAGGTTTCAAAACCCTCTTTACCTCTGTTAGCCAATCATTGGAAAATTGATCATACTCGGAGAAACTTGAGAATTGGTCCCACTCATCATTTACGGCATCTACTTTTGAGTTGTCAGGTCTTCTTAAGTCTTGATCAAGTTGTAAGTTATAAGGCGGGTCAGCAAAAATTAAATCAACTGAATCATCTTGCAGTTTCCTTAATTCCTCTATTGTATCGCCACAAATGATTTTATTTAGTGATCCTTTATAGCTCTTATTGTCGACCGATTTCATGGAGGACAATATGATTCAAAATAGATTCGAGGTCAATAATAATTTAGAATCAATAAGTTAAATAATTTTCTTAATTCAACATATTGTATATTGGTTTGAATGATTTTCGATGGATTGGGGTAATTCCGTATTTTTTTATTGCCAAAAGGTGCTCTTTTGTTCCATATCCTGCATTTTTTTCCCATAAATATTCAGGGTATTTCTTAGAAAGATCACTCATTAGTTTATCTCTATACACCTTAGCAATGATAGACGATGCAGCAATTGAGAGAGACTGAGTGTCTCCTTTTATGACAGAGTGTGTTAGAAAATTAGTTTTGGGTTTAAATTTTCCATCTACCAATACAGTCGTCGGTTCTTTTGATAACCCTTCGATAGCTCTTTTCATCGCAAGTAGAGAAGCTTGTAAGATATTAATTTCTTCTATCTCTTTTACGCTAGCCTTAGCAATTGAGTATACAGAATTCTCTTTTATTTCATCAGATATTTTTAACCTGTTCTTTTTGGATAATTTTTTTGAGTCATTAATTCCATTAGGGATATTGTTGATATCAATTATTACTGCAGCTGCTACCACAGGTCCAGCAAGCGGTCCTCTACCTACTTCATCTACTCCAGCGATAGGCTGAGCAAATGAACAGTCAAAGTGAAATAGATTATTCTTTTGATTAATCAATTTTTATTCTGAAACTTTATTTTTAAGACTCTTTAAATCTTCCCATACATGTTTTTTTTGAGCTGGTTGGCGCAATAAAAAAGCAGGATGGAATGTTGGAAGTGTTGGGACAGTTATGGTGTTTACATTTAAATCAATCCACTTTCCTCTAATTTTAGTAATTCCCTCAGTATTTTTAAGCAATGCAAAGGTTGCGGTACTTCCTAGTAACATCAAGACTTTTGGATTAATTAATTCAATATGTTTCTTCACAAATGGTAAGCAAATTTCTATTTCTTCATCAGTAGGTCTTCTATTGTTTGGAGGACGCCAGGGGACAATGTTTGCAATATAAACTTTTTCCCTGTTTAGCTCGATTGCCTCTAACATTTTATCAAGAAGCTTTCCACTTCTTCCGACAAACGGTTTTCCTTGAATATCCTCATCATGACCTGGGGCTTCACCAATTAGCATAATGTCTGATTCAGGATTTCCATCAGAAAAGACCATGTTTGTAGAACTTTTATAAAGATCACACCCCTTAAAATTGGACATATATGATCTTAATTCTGCAATTGAGCCCAGATTATTTATCTTATCGGTATGCATACTGTAGTCGTAATTTATTGTATCATTATTATTCAATGAATCTTTTTTCCTTATTTTTTCAGCGTTTTTTATGCGGTTAAAAGGGTTATTAGCTATAAGCTCATCTACACCATTTTCTTTAAA
>CEWI01016609.1_pt1 | contig 10915 bp, 8 predicted proteins | sample 531271 | NCBI WGS metagenome assembly CEWI01 (sample SAMEA2622499, study PRJEB7988) | marine metagenome | biome: marine biome (ENVO:00000447); feature: mesopelagic zone (ENVO:00000213); material: "saline water (ENVO:00002010), including plankton (ENVO:xxxxxxxx)" | depth 350 m | reverse complement strand
AGTCCTATGTTAGAAATGGCACTAGCTAGAATTAGACAGCTAAGTGCTCATGAAGTAGGACATACCCTTGGATTTGTTCATAATTTTGCAGCTAGCACAAAAGATAGGGCGTCTGTTATGGATTATCCTCATCCACTTATTTCTATAGACAACAACAATATAAATCTCGATAATGCATATGATGAAGGTATTGGAGAATGGGATAAGATTACAGTAGCTTATAGCTATTCAGATTTTAATGAAAGTATTGATGAAAATCAGACATTAAATAAGATATTGGAGGATGCATATAGTAGTGGCCTAAGATTTATCAGTGATAGTGATGCAAGAGCAATTGGTGGAGCACATTCTCTAGGACATTTGTGGGATAACGGTGAAAGTGCTTCTGTTGGTTTAGAGGATATAATTAAAGCAAGGAACAAGGCTATTACAAATTTTTCAGAATATAATATTCAAAAAAATCAACCCTTTTCTGTTCTGGAAGATGTTTTTGTTCCACTATATTTCTTACATAGATATCAAACTGAAGCAGCTGTTAAACTTATTGGAGGTTTAGAATATAATTATGCAACAAGAGGAGATAATCAAACCACTGTTAAAGAAATTAAATACTTACAACAAAAAAATGCTTTAAATTCTGTCTTAAAAACTGTAAATGCCACCTTTTTATCAATTCCTAAAAGTAAAATAAGCCTTTTTCCTCCAAGAGCATTTGGTTATCCTAGATCAAGAGAATCCTTTAAGTCTATGATGGGAGTAGGCTTTGATCCTATAAGCATTGCCTCCACTGCTAGTGATATGACATTTTCTTTACTTTTACATCCAGAGAGAATGAATAGATTAATTCTTCAAAAATCATTAAACAATTCATCACTCGGTATATCAGAGGTATTTGATAGATTGATTTCTTATACATTTAAGGTAAATAATGAGGACTTATATATAAATGAAATTCAACAGACAGTAAATCATAAAGCTTTAGAGTATTTAATGAATTTAGTGGTTTCAAATGATTGTCTTTTTCAGGTGAAAGATGCGGCAAATAAGGCTATAGGTAGTATAGAAAAACTGTTATCATCAAAAGCTTACAAAGATTTCACCTATAGTTCATATTATAAAGATTTAATTAAGAATTTTAAATCAAATCCTGAAAAGTATGAAATGTCTAAATCGTTAAAAATTCCAGATGGATCACCAATTGGTTCTAGTGAATGTAGTTATATAAATTAGTTTTATGCATGTAGATTTAAGAAGCGATACTATTACAATTCCATCGAAAGCAATGCTTAGTGCAATGCTTTCTGCCAAAGTTGGAGATGATGTATATGGTGAAGATCCTACTGTAAGACAATTAGAAAAAAAACTAGCGGCTATGTTTGGAATGGATTTGGCAATGTTTTTTCCATCAGGGACAATGGCAAATCAAACTGCTATTAAATTACATACCAATCCAGGTGATCAAGTAATATGTGATAAATACTCTCATGTCTACAATTATGAAGGCGGAGCAGGATCATTCACTAGTGGAGTTTCTTTTAAATTAATTGATGGTGAAAGAGGTATGTTTGATAGCAATCAACTTCTGGAATCAATTAATCCTAAAGAATTTTATCACAGTCCATTGTCTTCATTAGTTGTTATAGAGAATACAACAAACAAAGGGGGTGGTGCTTGTTGGGATATAGGAGAGATAAAAAACATAAGAAAAATTTGTAAAGAAAATCATTTAGGACTGCATCTTGATGGAGCCAGAATATGGAATGCTTTGGTTAAAAAAGAAGAAAAACCTTTAGAATATGGAGATATTTTTGATACAGTCTCTGTTTGTTTAAGTAAAGGACTTGGATGTCCAATAGGTTCAGTTCTGCTTGGCAAACAGGAAATAATGAAAAAATCTATTAGAATAAGAAAAATTTTAGGTGGAGCCATGAGACAATCAGGTTATCTTGCAGCTGCAGGAATTTTTGCCTTAGAAAACAATATTAAAAGGCTTGCAGATGATCATTTAAGAGCTAAAGAAATAGGAGAGAAGCTAATTAATATGTCTTTCGTTAAAAAAGTTCAGGATATAGAAACAAATATAATAGTATTTGAAATCGATAAAAGCGTTAAAAAAGACATAATTATTAATGCTTTTAATAAATTAAATATTTTATTTGATTGGCATTCTATGGGTACAAATAAAATTAGAATTGTAACACATATTAACTATACTAGGGAGAAGCATATGTATTTATTAGATTCTCTAGAAACACTTAAAATTTAATTTAATATTCTTTTTGAATTAGGTTAAATTAAGTGTTTTTAGAAAAAAACACTTAATTTTGCAATGCATTAGAAATTAGATGTTTTTAATTGTTTGTTATAATGGGAAAAAGCAAAAAAATTGCAAATAATATATTAGATCTCATAGGCGAAACACCTATGATTAAATTAAATAAGATAACAGCTGAATTAAAAGGCGAATATTTTGCAAAAATCGAAGGATTTAATCCTGGCCACTCAACTAAAGATAGAATAGCATTATATATAATTGAAGAAGCTGAAAGAAAAGGCATATTAAAACCTGGAAGTACTATTATTGAAACAACTTCTGGAAACACAGGCTTTAGTATTGCTATGGTTTCAATAATCAAAGGATATGAATGTATATTAGCTGTTACTTCAAAATCAACTCAAGATAAAATAGATATGCTAAAAGCAATGGGTGCAAATGTGTTTATTTGTCCTGCGAATGTTGCTGCTGATGATCCAAGATCATATTATCAGGTTGCTAAAAGATTACATGAGGAAATTAAAGGTTCTGTATATATAAACCAATATTTTAATAATTTAAATTCTGAAGCACATTATAAAACTACGGGTCCAGAGATTTGGAAGCAAAGCAATGGAAAAATAACGCACCTAATTGCATGTAGTGGTACAGGAGGAACAATATCAGGAATTGCAAGATATTTGAAAGAAAAAAACTCAAAAATCAAAATAATTGGAGTTGATGCTTATGGCTCAGTTTTAAAAAAGTATCATGAAACAGGAGAGTTTGATGAAAAAGAGATTTTTCCATATAGAATTACAGGATTGGGTAAAAATATAATTCCATCAGTAACAGATTTTAAAATTATAGATAAATATGTAAAGGTAAATGACGAAGATAGTGCTCATTCAGCTCGTGAAATAGTAAAGACTGAAGGAATTTTTGTAGGATATACAAGTGGAGCAGCATTTCAAGCAATAAAACAGTTGAATAGAGAAGGAGAATTTACAAAAGATGATAAAATTGTTGTTATTTTCCCGGATCACGGATCAAAATATTTAAGTAAAATATACAATGATAAGTGGATGCAAAAGCAAGGGTTTTTTGACTCACAACATGAAAGCACTTTAAAGAGTATTCAATATATTAAGTAGAGCACTATTTTTAAACAACACATTAATGAAAGATCTTTTTGAAAAAATATATAGTGATAAGGGGCCATTAGGAAAATGGGCTAATGTTGCTGAGGGTTATTTTGCTTTTCCAAAACTTGAAGGAGAAATTTCAAATAGAATGAAATTTCAAGGTAAGGAAGTAATAACTTGGAGTGTCAATGATTATTTAGGTTTAGCTAATCATCCAGATATAAGAAAAACTGATGCAGAAGCTGCAAAAACATATGGATCAGCGTATCCGATGGGTGCAAGATTAATGTCAGGCCATACTTTATTACATGAGAAATTAGAGAAAGAACTTGCAGAATTTTCTAATAAAGAAGCTTCATATGTACTAAATTTTGGATATCAAGGCATACTGTCAACAATAGATTCATTGTTAGGTAAAAATGATGTTGCTGTTTATGATATGGATGCTCATGCCTGCATAGTAGATGGTGTAAGATTACATCTTGGCAAGAGATTTATATATAAACATAATGACATCTCTAGTTTAGAGAAAAATCTTAAAAGAGCTACAAAAATTACTTTAGATACTGGTGGAGGTATTCTAGTTATTTCAGAAGGAGTATTTGGGATGAGGGGTGAGCAAGGAAGACTAAAAGAAATCACAGATTTAAAAGAAAAGTACAACTTTAGATTATTAGTTGATGATGCACATGGTTTTGGGACTTTAGGATCAACTGGAGCTGGTGCAGGAGAAGAACAAGGTGTTCAAAATAAAATAGACGTATATTTTGCAACTTTTGCTAAGTCGTTAGCTAGTACAGGAGCATTTATTGCATCTGATAAAGAAGTAATAGATTACTTAAAATATAATATGAGATCACAGGTATTTGCTAAATCTCTTCAAATGCAATTAGTGGTTGGTTTATTAAAAAGATTAGAAATATTAAGATCTATCCCTGAGCTTAAAGACAAGTTATGGGAAAATGTAAATGAGCTTCAAACTGGATTGAAAGAAAGAGGATTTGATATTGGTACTACACAGAGTTGTGTTACTCCTGTTTATTTAAGAGGAACTGTTCCGGAGGCATTTGCTTTGGTTAAAGATTTAAGAGAAAACCATTTAATCTTTTGTTCAGTTGTTATATATCCAGTTGTACCTAAAGGACTAATCCTATTAAGATTAATTCCAACAGCATCTCATGACTCAAAAGACATTCAAGAAACATTACATGCATTTTCTACAATAAGAGATAGACTTGACTCAGGATTATATAATAAGTTGTCTAAAGATTTTCAGGTATAATACTTATTAAAGCGCTTTTCTATAGGTGCACCTTTTTTTTCTTAGTACTGGATTAAAATTTTTCCAAATTTTATCTATAGCATCATTTTCTATTAATTCTGGCGTTCTATGACAGTCTTCAATTCCTTTTCCTTTTAAGTTTTGTAATAGAGAATCAAAAAGAATAGCTGTCACCCCCTTATTTTGATGGTCAGGATGTATTCCAATTAGATATAAGGTTACATTTTTAACATATTTTCTAGCATTAATTAAATGAAAAAACCCAAAAGGATACAACTTCCCCTTCATTTTTTGTAGTGCTTTAGCATAAGAAGGCATTATTATAGCAAAACCTATAATATTATTGTTTTTGTCAAAAACGAATGTTATAAACTTTGGATTTATAAATCTTAAGAATTTATTCTTTATGTATTCTTTTTGAATATCATTTATCTCAACAAATGACGACAATTTTGAATAACTCTTATTAAACAAATCAAACATTTCATTTACATTATTTAAAGCATCTTCTATTTTATTGAAATTAACAGCCTTAAAATCATATCTCCTTTGAATTATTTTACTCATTCTAAAATAATAGTCTATATCAATGTTTTGAAAGGAAAATGTTTTTTCTGAATACTTTTTTTCTACTGTAAAATTGAGTTTTTTAAAATGAGATGAGTAGTAAGGATGATTATACCAGGTAACCATAGTTCCAATTTTATCAAATCCATACGTCAGAACTCCAACTTTATCTAAATTTGAAAAACCCATTGGTCCCTCCATATATTCAAGATTATTAGCCTTTCCAATTTCAATTACTTTATCAATCAATTTTTTAGTAACATTTAAATCATCTATTACATCAAACCAACCAAATCTAATTTTTTTTGTTTTTTGCTCATTTACTTCTATGGAATTAATAATAGCTGCGATTCTACCAACGATTTCATTATCAATTATAGCTATATATAGTGAGACATTGGCATTCTTTAGTGCAGGATTAATATCAGAATTAAAAATATTTATTTCTTCACTTATAATAGGAGGAACCCAATATTTTGAGTCTTTATATAATTTAAAGGGGAATTTTACAAATTTCTTTAAATCAGAATTATTTTTTACTTCTTCAATTTTTATCATTCACTGTCTTTGTGTAAATCAAATCTATAGCTGCCTCCAAAATTAATATAAAATATTCTTGGCGTGTTCTTAAAATTAATTACTAATGATGCATCAAGTTGTAAGTTTTCATTACTAAGATATGCAGCACCAAATTTTAACATATTTTCAGCATAAAAATCACTATTTATTCCATGGGCTTCAATAAAGCTAACCCATTGACTATTAATAGCATAGGTAAGGGTTGTTATATATTCAAAGTCATTTTGGTCTGTTCCAATCCTCTCAAGAATTAAATTAGTTATAAGTACAAAATTATTACTGAAATTATTTTGAGTAGCTATTGTAAAAATAGGACTAACACCCTTTATCCCAGGAGCAGTGTAAGGATTGTTTTCTCCATCAATATTTATTCCTGCGTATACTGAAACTGCTGGAATAAGAGAATTCCATTTAAATTTATTATTTGCCCAATAACTATATAAATTAGGGCCATCATCCCTATTTTTATATGGATCATACACTAAATATTTAGCTCCAATTTTAAATTTTTTAAAATTACTTCTATTGTATTTAGTATCTATAGTTGATCTCATATCAGTGAATTGATCATTTTGATAAATACCACTGACTTGTATTTCTAACTCTTCAAGAATAAGCCCATATCTAAGCATAAAGTTTAATCCCATTCCTTTAACTTTATTATCTAATAGCTCATGCTTTTCATTTAATAAATATGCTCCAGTTTCTATTTGAATTACATTTGATCCAACTGAAAAAGCACTTTGAGAATCTCCAGGTCTATTAGAATTAATAATTTCAGTGTATTGTGCAGAAATTTTATTACTAATAAAAAATGTAAAAGCTATTAAAATAAGTAAGGATTTTTTCATGTTATTGTTGATGTTTTACAAAGATAAAATATTTATATTTTAATATTATATTAACTCTTTTAAATTCTAAGAATTGTATTTTTGTTTTTCAATATAAAAATCATTTAAATTGGGCATATTAAAATTTATATTAAGTTTACTAGTTGCTTACTATGTTTTTAAGATTTTATCAAGAATGTATTTAGGTTATATCATTAATAAATTCAAGAATAATACTTACCGACATACTTCAAATAATACTAAAAAAGAACAAGAGGGAGAGGTGACAATTGATAAAAGGCCTAAAGAAAATTCAAAAAAGAATAATGCTGGAGATTATATAGACTATGAAGAAATTGATTAAACCTTCACAATAGTTATGATTCTAAAGAATTTCATAAAAAATTATTTCAAACATTTTTGCGTATTAATTCTGTTTTGTTTTATATCCCTTTTGTATTTTTCTCCAGTTTTACAAGGTAAAAAAATCCTGCAAAATGATATTGTTCAGTATTCTGGAATGGCTAAACAACAGAGTGATTTTAGAGAGAAAACAGATTCTGAAACGTATTGGACCAACGGAGCTTTTTCAGGGATGCCCACCTATCAGCTTGGCGCAAAATATCCTCATAATTATATAAAGAAACTAGATTTATTATTAAGGTTTTTACCTAGACCTGCAGATTATTTGTTTTTATATTTTTTAGGGTTTTATATACTAATGCTTAGCCTAAAGGTAGAATACAGATTAGCTGTTTTAGGTGCTCTTTCCTTTGGGTTTTCTACTTATTTAATAATAATTATTGGTGCTGGACACAATGCTAAGGCACATGCTATTGCATATATGCCGTTAGTTCTTGCGGGTGTTTTAATGGTTTTTAACGGAAAATATTCAAAAGGGTTTTTATTATCAACATTAGCCCTTGGATTGCAGTTTTGTGCTAATCACTTTCAAATGACCTATTATTTGATGTTTATAGTACTGCTAATTGGATTTTATACTATGATTGATTGTTGGAAAAAAGATCAAACCAGACATTATTTTAAATCATTAGGGATATTATTTTCAGCCTTATTTATTGCGCTTTCATTAAATGCAACAAATTTGATGGCTACTGGCGAATATATAAGTGAGAGCACTAGAGGAAATTCATCAGAATTAACTATAAATCCGAATGGTACATTCAAGGAAGTAAGTGCTGGGTTAGATAAGGCTTATATTACACAATGGAGTTATGGAATTTTTGAAAGTCTAAATTTATTTATTCCAAGAATTATGGGTGGAGGTAGTGTTGAAGATGTAGGTTTAGAATCAAATTTTTATAGTTTTTTACGCAAGAATGGTTATTCTGCATTAGAATCCAAACAAATTGTAGAAAATACACCTACCTATTGGGGGGATCAACCATTTGTTGAAGCACCTGCATATATAGGTTCTGTTGTTTTCTTTTTATTTGTCTTTTCCCTCTTTATAATTAAAGGAAAATACAGGAATTGGGCAATATCAGCAATAGTAATATCATTGCTTCTGTCTTATGGAAAAAATTTAATTTTTCTTACGGATTTATTCATTGATTATTTCCCATTATATGATAAGTTTAGGGCAGTTTCTTCTATTCAAGTTATTTTAGAACTATGTATCCCTTTTGTTGCAATTCTTGGATTATCAGAGATAACAGCTAATAAATCAAATGATAAGAATATTACATATTTAATCAGGGCTTTAGTAATTTTTTCTTTGATATTTCTTGCATTGTTTTTATTTAAAGGAAGTCTGACTTTTAGCGGTATTAATGATGTAAACATAAATCCTTCAATTCTAGAGGCCATTAAGCAAGATAGAATGGATATTTATTCAAATGAATTATTTAGGGTGTTACTATTTGTTTTGTTAGCCTTTACAGCCCTTTTTGTGTATCTCAAGAAAAAAATTAAAAGTGAAGTATTAATTATTGTTTTAGTCGTTTTAGTACTGGTTGATTTAGTTCCATTTAATAGACAATATGTCAATAATACTAATTTTGTTGATGCTGATTTAGTTGATAACCCTTATAGTATCGATCAAGTAAATTCAGAAATTTTAAAGGATAAATCATATTTCCGTGTATTAGACTTAACAACTAACTCTACTGTAGCATCATATTATCATAATTCAGTAATGGGTTATCATGCAGCAAAACTTAGTAGCTATAATGAGATTTTAGAGTTTTATATAAAAAACACCCATATGAATACTTTAAATATGTTAAATACTAAATATGTTATATTTAATAATGAAGAGGGTTCCTCACAATTGTATGTAAATGAGTCTGCAAATGGAGCTGCATGGTTTATTGACTCTATTATAAATGTTGATTCAAAAGACGAGGAGATTGTAGCTTTAGACTCACTAAATAATAAAACTAATGCAATTTCAACTGAAATTGAATCAAAGAAATTTATAAACGATGATTCTTATGTGAAATTATTAGAATTCAACCCAAATAAAATTACATATGAATATAATACTAAAGATGATGGTTTTATTGTCTTTTCCGAAGTTTTTTATCCTAATGGGTGGCATTCATACATAGATGGGGAAAAGACTCAACATTTCAACGTTAATTATATTTTAAGAGGAATGAATGTGAAATCTGGAAGTCATATAATAGAATTTGTTTTTGATCCAGATGTAGTAAAAAAGGGAAGTATGGTATCATTATCAGCTTCTTTATTATTATTTATTATCATTATAGGAATGTTATATAAATTTTTTATTAAAGAATTAGAAATTGAAAACTAAAGCTCTTATAATTACATATTACTGGCCTCCTTCTGGTGGTCCTGGTGTGCAGAGATGGTTAAAACTCTCTAATTACCTTTTAGAAAACAACATTAAGCCAGTAATATATACTCCATCTAATCCTAAATATCCATTTTTAGATAATAGTTTATTAAATGATATTAATCCAGAAATTGAGGTGATCAAGAAACCTATTTTTGAACCATTTAGTTTTTTAAATAATAAGAGAGTTGATAGAATAAGAAAGGGTGGGATACCAAAGAATAAGGATCAATCATTATTTGATAAGTTTTTAATATACCTAAGAGGTAATTTATTAATCCCAGATTCTAGAATTTTTTGGGTAAAACCATCTGTTAATTTCTTATCAAAATATGTATTAAAAAAAGATGTAGATATTATTATAACTACGGGACCTCCTCATAGTTTGCATTTGATAGGATTATATCTTAAATCAAAATTAAATATAACATGGTTTGCTGATTTTAGAGATCCTTGGACTGGAATCAATTATCATAATAAATTAAAACTAAACTTATACTCAAAAAACAAACATTTAAAATTAGAGAAAAAAGTTCTTAATTCATGTGATAGAATTATAGTTACTTCTAATAAGCTATTAAATGAGTATAGTAAAATAACTAGAACACCAGTTTCATTAATTACTAATGGATTTGATTTTATAAAAAAAGAAACGACATTAGATAATAAATTTTCTATAACACATATAGGTTCATTATTAACTGAAAGGAATCCAAAAATTCTTTGGAAAGCATTAAGAAAAATAGCATTAAAGGGTAAAAATTTAAAAAATGATTTAGTAATTAACTTTATAGGAGAGGTTAGCAGTAATATTAAAGAAGATATAAAGAATAATTGTCTAGAAAAAAATGCGGTATATCACAATTATATTGAATATAATGACACAATTCCAAATTTGTTAAAATCTCAGATTTTATTATTAATTGAAGCAGATAATGATGAATCAAGTTTTGTAATTCCTGCTAAAATTTTTGAATATATTAATTCTAGTAGACCTATTATAGCTATTGGGCCTAAGGATTCAGAAATTAAACAGATTATTAATAAAACTAAATCTGGAAAATATTTTTTGTATGATGAATATGAAAAATTATTAAAATATATAGAGGATAGCTATCAGCTATATAAGATAAAAAAATTAAAAATTAAACCAATAAATATAGATCAATATCATAGAAAGAATTTAGCAAAAAAATTAAGTGATTTGATTTTGAGAGAAACCGACTAAATAGTTAAAGCCTTGTGAGTATTAAAGGAAAGATAAACTTACAAGGCTTTATTCAACTAACTATCTCAATAAATTAAACTAACTATTTATATAGTTGCAAATCTCATGCCAAAGTGATTATAATAAGACTTTTTTTAGATATTTTGCTGTAATTGATTTTTTTTCTAGAATTATTTCTTCAGGTTTGCCCATAGCAACCATTTCTC
>CEWI01014539.1_pt1 | contig 10966 bp, 8 predicted proteins | sample 531271 | NCBI WGS metagenome assembly CEWI01 (sample SAMEA2622499, study PRJEB7988) | marine metagenome | biome: marine biome (ENVO:00000447); feature: mesopelagic zone (ENVO:00000213); material: "saline water (ENVO:00002010), including plankton (ENVO:xxxxxxxx)" | depth 350 m | reverse complement strand
AGCGTTGCCCGTGGCGGCGCAAACGGGTGAGCAAGAAGAGTCGCGTTTGAGGGACTTGATTGCTAAAGGTAAAGAGCAAGGTTTCTTAACCTATGCAGAGGTGAACGATCACCTTCCCGAGGATGTAAGCGATCCGGATCAGATCGAAGACATCATCCGGATGATCAATGACATGGGGATCACAGTTTATGAGGCCGCCCCAGACGCCGACGATCTGCTGAATGCTGGTGATAACACTGCTGACGAGCTAGCAGCGGAAGAGGCTGCCGCGGCGCTCGCCGCCGTGGAGACAGAAGTTGGGCGGACAACCGATCCTGTGCGGATGTACATGCGCGAAATGGGGACTGTCGAACTTTTAACGCGCGAAGGCGAAATCGCTATTGCTAAAAGGATTGAAGAAGGTATCCGTGACATTCTTTCGGCGCTCGCTCTCTTTCCGGGGCCGGTGGAGTACATTCTTGATACGTACGATGAGGTGCGAGCGGAAGATCAGCTCAGTGACTTATTGATTGGTTATCTGGACCCTACCGATGTCGTCGCAGCGGCTCCGCAAGTCGATCCGACAACAAGAGATAAAAAAGATGATGACGAAGAAGAGGAGGGGCCGAAAGGACCGGACCCTGTGGAAGCGAAGCGGCGATTTACAGCTCTGAAACGCGCATACAACAAGTCTCAGAAGACGGTTAAGGCTGAAAAAGGACGGACGACAAAGGCAGCGAAAGCCGACCTCGATAAGCTGAGCGTGGCCTTTTCACCATTCAAACTGGTTCCAAGGCATTTCGATCTAATTGTGATGCTCGCCCGTGGAACCTTGAATCGTGTACGCCATCACGAGCGTACGATCATGTCGCTTTGTGTACGCGAAGCCCGAATGCCCCGCAAAGTCTTCCTAAAAGAATTTCAGGGGGGAGGCGAACTTTCCGTTACGTGGGTTACTCGCCACATCAAGGGAAAGCATGACTACAGCAAAGGATTGGACGCGGTTAAGGACGACATCATTCGTGCTCAGAAAAAACTTAGGCTGATTACGGATGATTGCGAACTGAGCGTGCCTGAAATCAAAGATATCAATCGCCGTATGTCCGTTGGAGAAGCAAAAGCTAGGCGCGCGAAGAAGGATATGGTTGAAGCTAACTTGCGCCTCGTCATTTCTATTGCCAAGAAATACACGAACCGTGGTTTGCAGTTTCTAGACCTTATCCAAGAGGGAAACATCGGCCTTATGAAGGCGGTCGATAAATTCGAATATCGCCGCGGATACAAGTTTTCGACGTACGCGACCTGGTGGATTCGTCAAGCAATTACTCGATCAATTGCTGACCAGGCAAGAACCATTCGGATTCCTGTGCACATGATTGAGACCATCAACAAGCTAAACAGGGTATCGCGCCAGATGCTCCAAGAAATGGGACGGGAGCCTACGCCGGAAGAGTTGGGTGAGCGGATGGAAATGCCAGAGGATAAAGTCCGTCGCGTATTGAAGATTGCGAAAGAACCGATCTCGATGGAAACGCCGATTGGTGATGATGAAGATTCTCACCTTGGCGATTTCATCGAAGACGCGACCATCGGCTCCCCTATCGAATTGGCCACCGGCGAAGGTTTGAAAGAAGCAACCCGAGAGGTGCTAGGTGGTTTGACAACGAGAGAAGCCAAGGTCCTACGGATGCGATTTGGTATCGATATGAATACTGACCACACTCTCGAGGAAGTGGGCAAACAGTTTGATGTGACGCGTGAGCGGATTCGGCAAATCGAGGCCAAAGCGCTACGAAAACTCCGTCACCCAAGCCGGTCCGAACACCTTCGGTCATTTTTGGACGAACTGTTTTCCGAGAACCAGAGTCCTATTTGAGGACATTCTTGTTTTTTTGACGTCGGAGCGGAGCGCTTTCGAGGTTCTCGGGGTCCGCCGGCTGTCGATCTCTACTGTTTAAACCTGAGGGCGGATCGTTTCATTGATCATCGTTCTCAATTGGGCGTTACGGTTAGAAAGTGAATCCCAAGAATTCCAATAGGGAAATGCCGTATCGGTCTCGGTAAGTAATCCAGGAGAGAACGATAAAAATAGCCGAAACCGACATGCTGAAAACAAATACCGCGATCAGCGCGATCAAACTTTCGCTGAAGACCGCATCGATGAACCTTTTCCGCAATGATTTTTCCATGATCATGTGATGTGGAATCGGCGAGGGTCAACTGGCCGGCAATCTCTGTGCCCATTGCGTAACACGGCTTCGCATGGATGGGACATCATCCTCAAGAATTATTCCTTCTTTGACACACCGGTCAAGCTCACGCTCATATTTTTCGAGGAAAATGCTGCGGTTCGGATATAACTTTGCGAGTTTTTCGTCTTCAAAATCTTGAGATAAACCGTACAGAAAGGCGAAGCGATTATCGCTGCCCCCTCCGAACTGACCGGCTCCACGATGGCGTGCGGTTGGGACAGCCAAGTCAGGTAATCGAATGCCACCAACGGCATTGCCGTCAACATCACGTTCGATGGTTCGTCTGCCTGCCTGCGCGTTGGTCATGGCAATACGGGGCATCCTTGGAGGCTCAATGCCAGACACGATCCAGTTGTGTGTATGCCTTATAGCCGCTTGGTAGGCTGGTTGGTATGACATCCAGTTCGGTCCTTCTGCGCCGCCGGAAGCAGTCATGGATCGGGGAATGTTGACGTGTGAGGTGCCTGCGACTTCCCAAAGTCGAAAGATTTTTGAATCAGGTTGTCTTGCGGGTAGATAGGCTTCGACCTCGGTCTCGGAGTTGACGACAAAAACAGGCACATTGAGATCGTTCCGAATGGGGGTGCGTTGACCCATACCCCTTCTGCTCGCGCCTTTGTCTGCTACGAAAGGGATGGTGGAGGAAAAGTCGATGTATGGAATGAACCCGTCAAATACGTTTTCAAGGAGATGCACGCCGTTGATGTAGGTGCGCAACCGACCCGCGGATTGTGATGCGCCGGCCGCGACCAGATGCTTGACGTCGTGTCCGCCTAGCGGATCGACCCCCGTTTTTGTTCGCGCCGATCCCACGGCCCGACCTGCCTGGGTAAAGATGTCATAGGAATAGGCGTCGCCAGGATGATTGAGTGATCCATAGCGTTCAGGGTCCCATTGGCGGAGTCCCGCGGCTTCGGGCCCGGGAAAGCCATTAACACCAACGGCTTGCGCCGAAACACCAACCCACGCATAACCTCGAAGATATTCATCATCGCCCACTGAACCGAGCTCATAGCCTGCGGTGACATTCTGCCAATGCACGATAACAGTGCCGTTGAAGTCGGAGTCTTTCTGTGGGCGGACCACGAGTAGGCGTGTTCGGTAAGCGGTTGATTGTTGTTCGCGCTTGGTGTTCCAGCGGCCGTCCGGGGTGGACGTTGCCCCATCAGCAAATTCATAGGCGCTGGCGTCGCCGTCTAGGAAGAACTCTTCCATGATGTAACCGCGACTCGCAAGATCGATCCGTGGTGCTGAGAATGGCCCGCCTTTGGTACCGTTGGTGATGGGGCCGGATACGGTTGTGGTCTCCGTACCCGCGCTTTCAATGGCTGAACACAGAGCCAGCCACGTGAGAAAAGTGACGAACTTCGCCAGTGGGAAAGATGATCCTCGGGCCATTTTCTTAGTGTTGTTCATTACGTCCTAGTCCTTCGTAGGTAAGGTCACAGTGGCCGTCCCAAATGCGGTGACCAGACCTGACTGATTTCGGTTTTCTATTTGTAGTTCGGTCCGATGTTCATCGTTCTCGACATAGGTTTTGGAGACCTTTCCGTAAACGGTGTTGGTATCTCCGACGACGTTAGGGTGGCGAATGGAGGCATCGAGCTTCTTGAGCGTGCCGGCGTCTCCCATCCAGTCGGTCACGATTTGGCTAAGCCAGCAAACGCGTTGCGGGCCAAAGTCGAATTGGCCTGGCATATTTCGGCGCTTTCGCGCGTGTTCCTCGTCGAATCGGCCTCCACCTCCGAGGTCTCCGGAACCTTCGGCTTCTAACGCGGCTCTAGGGCTTCGACCTGTACCGAGCACGCCATGGGTAAATAGGAAAAGTTCCGTCACGGTGTACGTTCCCTTCTTCAGGCTCGGAATGTCATCGCCCTCGACGACGTCTTCCCAATATCGGGGCTCGGCTCCCCGGCGTTCACGTTCGTAAACCAGTGGGTCGGCGGCTTCGTGTTGAACGTGGGCAGCCTCTTTTGGCTCTCGATCATATTCCAGCGTGGAGCCAGTATTTTGATAACGAGCCATCAGCGTTTTGACGGTGGTCACGACTTCCTGACGTTGGTTCGAATAGGTGACTAAGCCCGTATTGAATGCGATCGCGCCGATTCGTTTGCTCTCTTTCCGCATCGTGGGGCCGACTTGTTCTTGAGCAGTGATTCGATCACCAAGCCAAATCGGCCGATGAAATTCGATTTCCGCACCAGCGTAATTCACCGGAAGGTACGCGGTAGACACCCGTGCTCGATCGATGGCCCCGGTTTCGCCCGCAATTACACCAAGGCTCACTCCGTAGATGAAGGGCGGAGGAGCGGTAATCATTTGATATCGCGATTTGGCTGCGTGATCAGGGTCTCGCCAGAGCGGATTGTAGTCGCCAACGCCGTCACCGAATCGACGAATGTTGTCGAGGCTCGCTTGTTTTGTTGGGCGGTACGGCAGAAGGTCGCCGACGCCCTTTTTGTATTCCTCCTCGAAGGCTTCAATCGTCTGAATTAGATTATCGGTGGCCATGTCGTAGATCCCCCGGTCTCATGCGCACTTGGAAGCTTACTCGATTGAAAGAGCTAAGGTCTTTACGGAGAACGGGGACTGGCTCGAATCAGTCGTGGCGGAGAGCTTCGATGGGGTCCAACTTTGATGCCAGGTAGGCGGGCCAAACACCCGCAAGGAAACCGACGGATACGGCCACGGCCACTGCGATAAGGACTGTTTGCATCTCGACGATCAAAGGCATATCAAATTGGGACGAGATGGCCTCACTTCCAAGCCAGCCGAGAACAATGCCAAACAAGCCACCCAATGCGCCTAATGTAATCGCTTCCACAATGAACTGGGTAAGGATATTTCCACGCGTAGCACCAAGTGCTTTGCGAACTCCGATCTCTCGGGTTCGCTCGGTTACGGAGACGAGCATGATGCTTAGGATGCCGATGGCACCGATAAGTAGGCTAATCGCCAGGATACCGATGACGTAAGTCGACAAGGTGCTGGTAATTGATTGCATCATCTCGCTAAAAACACCCCGATTCATGATCGTAAAGTCGTTTGGGTCACCCGGACGGATTTTGTGCTCGCGACGTAAGACACGTTCGATATCAACCATGGCCATGTCGACCCCGATGTTTTCTTTGACTTCGGCGGAGAGGGATCCGAGTCGATCCGAGCCGAACACACGAAATCGAGCCGTCGTCAGCGGAATGTATATCGCGTCGTCGACACTTGGACCACCCATGCTTGATCCAACCTCGGCGAAGACACCGACGACTTTGAAGATGATACGACCTATCGAAATATCTCGACCTAGAAGACTGGTCGGTGCGAATTCAAGACTAGTAGGGATACTGTAGCCGAGCACTGCCACGCGCCGGCGCGAGGCGAGGTCGGACTGCGTGATCATGCGTCCATGGGTCAATTCACGATTGTTAACGGCCATGTAATTGGGTGTCGTTCCGGTGACCGTGCCGTAGATGTTCTTGTTGCCGAATTTGACCTGACGACCGCTTCGCAATTCCGGAACGACGGCCGAAAGGAACTGACTGTCTCGACGTAGCGCGTCGTAATCGTCGATGGTGAGCGAGACCCGGTTCGACGACGCAACACCACCGCGCCCAAAGGATTGGCCGGGCCAAATTGAAAGAACGTTCGCGCCAAGCGTGCTCATTTGTTCTTGCACGGCGGCTTGCGTGCCTGACCCGAAGGCTGCACCGATAATTACACAGCCAACCCCGATCACAATCATCAAAATCGTTAACGCCGACCGAAGGGCGTTACCGCGGATTGCGTTCAGCGCAATACGAATGGACTCAAGGAGCGACACGGCGTTTAGCTGCGCCGGCCACGACTCATGCCCGGAATCGGGCTCATTCTGCTGGCTCGGTTCTGCCAGGTCTCGTTCGATTGCACCAAGGATTGGCTAGGTAGAATGAGGACCTTTTCGCCTTGGTTAAGACCAGCGACAACTTCGGAGTAATCCATGTCCGTGATGCCCGTTCGAATATGCACGGCGACTGCTTCAGCGTTGCGAATCACAAAGACAATGTAGTCGCCGCCGAACTGTTGATCGACGGATGATGCGACTCGTTGGGGACGTTGCTCGCCGCGTCCGGGATCCACGTTTGTTGGGCGCCCCCCCGCTGAGGCACGTGGGCCGCCACCGCTCGGACGTCCTCTGCCAGCACCGGAGCCGGCGATCTTCTGCATGAGCTCTCGGTTCTTGCGCATAAAAGCCACGTCTTCTTCGCTGGGTCTTGTACCGCTTCGCATTTTGGTCATGATTGCCTTCAGGCGTTCTTCATCGGAGAGATCGCTCTCCTCCGTAGTAGCAGCCGAACCGCTACCTCCAGCCACTTCCGGTTTTCCGGGTTTTGGTGAAGCAGCGAGCATCTTGTCAACGTCCTCCACTGTGTAACCAAGCACGCTGGCACCTGAATAGACATCGCCCTGAGTCCTGAGCGTTGCGTTAGGAATGGCGAGCACCTGATTCCGATCAGCGACCATGACCTCCACATCAGCGTTCATCCCAGGGCGTAGAAGTCCATCGCGATTTTCTAGATCGATCAATACCGGGAACATGGTGACGTTCTGGACTGTGGTGGCTTGCGGTTCAACTTTAATGACTTCGCCTTGAAAGGGACGATTAGCGTAAGCGGCGACATTAACGGTCGCAGAAACTCCTGGTTTCATTTTGCCGATATCGATTTCGTTGACCAGCATGCGTACTTGAACACGAGATAGATCGGCCATTTTCAGGAGTAAGGTCCCGCCACTACTGTTACCCATGGGTGAAGAAATAACCGTTCCTTGTTCGACGGCGCGTTCGATGATCGTTCCGGTGATGGGCGCGTTAACGTCGCAGTCACCGAGCTGAATGACGGCGTTTTCGACGGCGATTTCGCGCTGCACGACTTCGGATTGTGCCGTAGCGTGGTCCAGAGACGACTTTTCCCAGTCGGCCTTGGATACCGACTTATTTGCATAGAGCGAATTGATTCGTTCGAGTTGTGAAACCGAGTTCGCGAGCCTTGCTTTAGCGACAGTGAGACTCGCTTCTGCCTGCTTTAGCGTGTTTTTCAGAACGCGTTGATCGATTTGAGCAAGTAGTGTGCCGCTTTCGACCAGGTCGCCGGTATCTACAGCTAATTCAAGAATCTCGCCTGACGCCTTCGATTTAACTTCTACGGTCGTGACAGGTTCGACTTCTCCAGCGGCTTCTACGGCGACACGAATATTCCGCGCTTCGACGACAACTTGCTGGTAGTCGCTATAGCGAAGATTGGAGTTTTCTTGAGCAGCGGCTTCGTCGTCTGACGAGAAAGACGCAAGGTATTCGCAACCCGCTAGTAAACCGAGAGCGGTGATCAGTAGGATTCGAGCATGCACTAGGCGTTCTCCACAAGGTAATCTTCAGTCACTTCACCGTCCCGCAGGTGGATGTGTCGTTTGGCACGTACGGCGATTTCGGGTTCGTGGGTGACCAGAATAATGGTCTGCCCTGCGCTGTAGAGCTCTTCAAATAACGCCATGATGTCCTCGCCGGTACGCGTATCGAGATTGCCCGTTGGCTCATCGGCGAGGAGGATCGCTGGATCATTAACGAGTGCTCGCGCTACAGCCACGCGTTGCCGTTGCCCGCCGGATAGCTCGCTGGGCTTATGAAATGTACGATCGCTAAGTCCCACCCGTTCCAGCGCCTCTAGCGCTCGATTGCGCCGCTCGCGTCGGCCGACACCGCTATACAACAGTGGCGTTTCAACGTTTTGCAAGGCATTCGATTTCGACAAGAGATTAAAGGTCTGAAACACGAACCCGATCATGCGATTGCGTACCCGGGCCAGGGCCTTGTCATTGAGCTTGGATACGTTTTCGCCAGCGAGCCAATATTCCCCGGCAGAAGGGCGGTCCAAGCAGCCGATGATGTTCATCAAGGTTGACTTGCCGGAACCGGACGGGCCCATGATGGCTACGTACTCATTGACTTCCATCCTGCAATCAACCCCGTTGAGGGCACGAATGGTTTCGGACCCCATATCGTAATTCTTATGAATTGATTGGAGGTCGATCACCTGCCCGGAGGGAGGCGCTGTGCTTTTTTCACTTGGATTGGGTGTCGCCATAAGCGTCTTATCAACAAACCGAGTTAGATTGTACGAACCCCGTAGTTTAATCCGTCTAACCTAAAACCTCTTCTCTTCGTTTTCTAACGCGTGGTTCTTCGCTGTAAAACTGTTCCGTCGCTGGTTACGTTGTTTTTTTCGTGTGGTTTTTGTGTCGTACCACTTTTTTTTGACGCGTCGCGAACGTGGCGTTAATTTGATTGTGTGAGGTTGGTTAGGAGGATCGATGACTAAGCGACAAGCGAAACAAAAAAGAGGTGTGGAGAAGAAAACACCGTTTGCCGTGAGTAGCAGAGATTTGCAGAAAGCTCGACAAAAACTCGTTGCCGAGCTCGGCCTCGAAAAATATGTATTGGATCTGGATCTCAACGGGTATGCGGTGGTACCTCCGGAGGTTACAGGTGTGAGCGCGGCCCAACTTGACCGACTTACGGAAGTTCTTTTGGCCAAGTCGGAAGAACTGGTTGGGTGCCCTTTTACGATTGCCGAGGGTGCAGCGTCCGAACTCGATTTCGGCGACTATCGGGGGACGTTGGAGCTGCAATCAGGAGCAAAACCTAGTCAGTTTCAATTGATGCAGTTGTGTACTTTTGATCGCGCATTTCGCGATCTCGCAGTCAATCCCGTTGCCACCGCACTCATGCGCTACGTGATCGGTCCTTACACGACCCGCTTTAGCTCGCACAATTGTTTCGTGAAATGGAAAGGGGAAGGTTACGGCGAATCACTCGGCTTACATTGCGATCAAGGCGGCGTCCCCCAACCCTGGGGTCGCGTTGCGCTCAACGCCAACTGCAATTGGTGTTTGACGGACTACACGTTGGCGGATGGCGCGTTCGCCTGTGTCGCGGGTTCACATCACCGCAACTCTCAGCCGGTGATGCCGCAAGCAGTCCACGAGGCAATTCCGATTGAATGCCCACGCGGTTCATTGATCGCCTTTCATGGGCAGTTGTGGCACGGCGCCTATCCGAAAAATACCCCGGGGCTACGACTAACCATTGCTAATTATTACCGGCACGCGGTGATCCAACCGCAGGACGACATTCCCAATCACTTTCCGAAGGCGTTGGCGGACGACTGCGATAATCCGAAGCTCTTCAAGCAATTGGCTGGGTTTGGTAATCCATACCAAACGCAGGTGCTCCCGGTACCGAAAGCGGTGTTGTGATCGTTGGATGACTTCGTTGATTGCGGCTGGAGAGCCCGATGTATCAAGCATGCACCGTAATTTGATAGCTGCAGAAACGTGAGCTCTTCGTCGGACGAAGTATTAAAAGTCGCGTTTCGGCAGGCGTATACGGTGTGTCGTGACAAACCGTTCATGATCTTTGCCAATACGTTGCTTTTTCTCGTCGCCACAGTCATTTGCGCCGTTAGCCTGGTCGGCCTATTTGCCATACCGGCAATTGTTGGCGGGTATGTTGAGTCGATGTTGCGGGCGTTGCGCGGGCAAGATCAGGCGACCGGACGGTTCATTCGCGCGGGATTCGCCGATGGGCGTTGGCGACCATTGCTGGGCATATGTGTCCTCTACGTATTTGGAACCGTCTGTGGCTTCTTTTTACTTGTGATTCCAGGGCTCTATCTGAGTATTGTCTGGACCTTTGTTTGGATCTATGCAGTCGATAAAAAGACCGGCGTGATTGAGTCGTTTTCTTTGTCGCGAAAGCTTGTGCATACCGATTCAAATTTTTCGCTGGTAACGTTGGTGATGATTTTCTCCCTGATCGTGTCTCTCGCGGTAACAAGATTCAGGCCTCTCACGTTGATCTGGGCGTTTCTCGCAACACCCTACTTCACGCTGTTGACCTGCTCGCTTTACGAACAATTTGTGGCATCTCCTAACCGACTTATCGGTAAATCCTCGAGCTGAACGTGGGTGGGGAAAGAGGAGCCATCGGCTCGGAGTTATTCGACCAGTCCATTCAGACTATGCCGAGAAAGAAAGCTCCAGATGACGTTAATGCCACTAATATCCCAACCCCGACCAGGTTCTGGCCACGTGTGACCCATTTCATTCATTCGGTAGAGTTCAACTTCAACGTTGTTAATGCAATTGGCGTAGGCGATCAAGTCGGCGATGGTGCCGTCTTCGTTGGTGTCGGGGAGAGCCGTGACTGAAGGCGCGGGGTCGCAACCGTTGTAGGTGCTCCAGAAGTCCATGATGGCATCCATGGATTTGGTCCAATCGGCGCCGGCATACGGAACGACGTCATCCTCCGTTCCGTGAATTTGCAAGACGGAGGTCGAGTGGGTCGGAGCACAGTCGTTAAACGTTTCGGGCGACATGGAACCAGTTACTGAGGCGATTGCCGCAAAGTTGTCGCTCAAAAGACAGGCCAGCTGATGGCTCATATAGCCACCGTTCGACATGCCGGTAGAGTAAACGCGGGAAAGATCGACAAGGTAGTCGGTGGCGATCTTGTCGATCAATGCGGATGTAAAACCGACGTCGTCGACGGTGCTTTCACTGGTCCAGCTGCCAACGTTCCAATGGGAGGTATCTTCGAGAAGCGTGCCCTGCGGCGCTAGAAGAATAAACTGTTCTTCTTCGGCTAGAACACGAAAGTCGCCGTAGATCATTTGTCCGATTGCGCTACTTCCGTAACCGTGGAAGTT
>CEWI01132647.1_pt1 | contig 11201 bp, 18 predicted proteins | sample 531271 | NCBI WGS metagenome assembly CEWI01 (sample SAMEA2622499, study PRJEB7988) | marine metagenome | biome: marine biome (ENVO:00000447); feature: mesopelagic zone (ENVO:00000213); material: "saline water (ENVO:00002010), including plankton (ENVO:xxxxxxxx)" | depth 350 m | reverse complement strand
TTTATGGCAGGAGTAAAATTCGACTTTTAATTATTCATCTCTCCCGATGATATAATATGGATGTCTAGCTTTAAGATACTTTCGAATATTCTCCATCTTAAGCTAGGTGTCCTAAACATTAGAATAAAGAAACTCTTTATTTCCTCAGATGATACGATTACGAGGGGTAGTCCCTGATAAATTTTAATTTAATAATGGGATTAAATCGTCTAAACTTATGTATCAGTTTAATTAAAGGAATTAATTATGAATGTAAATTCTTTGCTTGCTTTAGGTGGACCAGTTGTATACATCTTGATTGTACTATCAATATACGCATTAGCAGTTATATTGTATAAACTTCATATTTTTTATGAGGTTCAGTTTTTCAAAGATGATAATTTATCTCCAAGTATTGATTTGTGGTTAACAAACAAACAAAAAGATGCGTATGAAGCAATTAATAAAATAGATCACCCTGAAACAGAAGTTATTTCTTTTACCATGTACCAATTACTAAAACATAAAAGATTAACAGAGAAAGTTGAAGGAAATATCCGTGAAGAAATAACTAGACTGGCAGATGAAAGAATAAACTATTACAGTTCTAAGCTAGATAATCTTCAGGTTATTGCAACAATAGCTCCACTCTTAGGACTCTTAGGAACAGTTTTTGGAATGATTGAAGCATTCCAACAAATGGAAGCCGCAGGTAAAAGTGTCGATCCATCAATACTGTCAGGAGGAATATGGGAAGCTTTGTTAACAACTGCCGCTGGCTTATCAGTTGCTATACCAATTGTAGTTTTTGAATCTTACTTTAGGTCTCTAATTGAAAAATTTAAAAACAATGTTGAGAATGCAGTTACTAAAATATTAACTGCACACATAAATTAATTACAACAACCAATACCTGTTGTTTTTAGTCGCCAGTAATTATATGGCCATGGCGTTATAAAACCAGCAAATAACATAAATGGCATTACAAATAAATTAATTTTAGCGCCACCTGTCACTAAGATATCAACTATATTCATTGCTAGTTCCATGCTAATCATAGATATTAAACTCATGCCCATAGCTGTTTTTAATGCAGATCTAAATGACATTTGTTTAAGAAGAATAAATGTTTCTAAAATAATACTTGTAACTACTCCGTTAAACATCGCTAATGCCATGATTGAGTAGGTAGACCATGGTATTTGATTTATTTGAAAATAATAAATAGTTAATATGTCACCAAAACTACATCCAACTAGACACCAAAAAGTATTAATAGCAGATTTTTTCCAAGTTTCTTTAGAATGCCAATCAAAATTTGTTTTAGTTACGTAATTCATTTTATAAGTCTAACCATAATTTTTTAGGTTGTCTCATACCGGCTAATTTACATGCTTGTTGCCCATAGCCATATGGGAATAAATTATAAATATATTTCCTAGTGGCTTTATTTTCTCCAAATTTTATTCTAAATGATTTTAATAATTCTCTCAGCTCTGGAACTTTATGATGCTTTTCAAAATATTCTCTTATATAGTTTATAACATCCCAATGATTATCTTTTAGTTCTATATTAAATTCACTAGATACTGTTTCGACAAATTTTATATCCCAATCTTGAGGATCATTTAAAAAACCATCGCTATCTCTATCAAATTTTTTTATATTACTCATGCTTATTTTATCATTTTAAATCTTTTGAGAGCAGCTCCAGATTTCATTACTCTATCAATTTCATTTTTACATTTGTTTAAATTTTCCCCGGTAACATGATGCATTATTATTGATGTGCTATATAACACACAATCCTTCATTATCCCCTCTGAGCCTGATAATGCATCAAACCCTTTTTTTAAAGAATCTTTCGCTATGTCTAAGGGATCAACGTCTGCCTCAACTTTGTCTGATTTTTTTGTTCTGATTACATCATTAGGTATTTGAACAGCTCTTAAATCCTGTTTTATACCAAGATCTATTTCTGGATCAATCTCTAGTAAATCATTGTTATCATTTGTTTTTTTATAGTAATGGACATTTGTTTTGTGTCTTAAAGAAGGTACAACGCCTCCTTCAGTACCTTTGACAAGCAATGCCGTATCAAATTCTGCGTTCCTAGCTAATGCAAGATATATAGGCGGATAAGCTTTGTGAACATAACCTGTAATGAAGTGATTTTTTCTTGCAATCAAAGGATTTGCTAAAACTTCAATAGTGGTAATAATGGGTCTTTTAATTATTTCACCTCTCAAATTCATCAACTCGTAAAGCTTTGGAGAAAATATTTTTTGATCTATATAACCCCATCCAATTTCTTTATTTTCCACCCTTTCTTTTACTTGTTCATGATTAGCCAAAACATCTAATCCATGTAACTTTAGTATTAAGTGATGAGTACATCCATATTTTGGACCAACAGTTTCAACCCCTTGTGAAATTGCAGGAATCCCTAACTCTGCTAATACAGGCAATATGAAGACAGAAGATGGAATATTTCTTGTGTAACCATCATATGGGTCAGCGATATTTACAAGGTTATCCGTTTTTATATTAATAGTTTTAACTGTATCTATAAAAGCATCCTGCACACCAAGATTTTCTTCTTCAGTTTCTCGTTTCATTCTCAAAGCAATTAAAAAAATAGCGGTTCTAATATCGCTTATCTCTTTATTAAAAATAGCTGTCATAGAATCTTTAGCTTCTTGTCTTGAAATATCCTTACTCATTTCAGGACCAGTAGCAATTCTTTGTATAACAGATTTTAGTAATTCTTCAGATGTGAGTTTTTTATTATCCATAACCATTATTTAAATACTACCCAAGTCGTCGCAATATATTTGACCCCTTTTTGAAGTTTAACACCACGATGTTCATGAGTCCAAAATGGCGGAAACAATATTAATTTACCAATCTCTGGTTTTATTTTAACATTTTGATTTATAAATTCTGTTTCACCCCCAGGACCATTTACATCATTCAGGTACCATATAGCAACTAATTGCCTGTCACTAAATTGATGACTACCACCATCTATATGCCAATGATAATATTCACCTGGATTAGTTCGCTGTATAGCATAACCAACATCCTTAAATGGGCCATTAAAAAATTCAAATTCTTTTTTTATTGAGCTAAGGGCTTTTGATAGGCTTGTAAATAATAGTTCATCAACATCTTTCCAATTATTTTTCCCACTAATAACCATATCCGTAGAACGTTTAATGTCTTTTTGTTCAGTAAAATTTTGACCAACTCTACCTTGATAATGTTCAGATTTAGAATCTTCAAATCTTTTTATAATATCATTGCAATTATCAGTGTTTACGGTATCTGTGAACTCAAAGATAAAACTTCCTGGTTCAGCCTCAATAAGTCTTTTATTGACTTTAATACTCACTTAATAAATTACTCTAGTTTTTTATTCTATTAAGTTGAGTGTATAGTATAAAATGTTACATGTAGATATAGAAATTTATAAAATGGCAATAAGAATTAAAAGCAACTGGTCCAAATCAGCAAATAGAGCAAAAAATAGCGAAGATATTGCTAGCGCCTTATCATATATCGGCTGGAAGCTTTCTCTAGATAGAGCGCGCAATCTGCATGGTGATAATTTTGAATATACATCAGACCATCAAAGAGTAACTGTTATTGTTGAGTTTATGTCATTTCAGATTCATCTCGCAGATAGATTGTTGTTTATAGACCAACAAACTGAAAAATTTAGAATTGATGTAATGAATAAGTTGGGGCAACATTCAGCACGGATAATGCAAGAAAATTGCGAAGATTTATTTGGAGTTGGTGATTATAAGACAGGATATATTAAAACTTTAAACTTGAGGTCAGCAGAATATTCTGAATACGAATTTGCTAAAACAGGTTCTAATTATTCTATATATAGACACCTTGCAAAAAAAGTTCAAGACGCAATGGGTTTTAGCCAAACTAATAAATGGGTGATGGATCAGATAGTTGATATAGACGCTATTGAGATTTGTGAAAAATTTTTAGAGGTCTATCACTCTTTAACAAAAAAATAATTATTTTTTAAATTTTTCCGCATTATCAACGGTTTTACTTTCACCATCTTTATAACCAGCTTCATAAGCATCAGTTAATCTTTGTTCTTCTATTTTAGGACTGCCTTGATAGCCTTCTTGCCAACCAATAATATATTCATCAGAGATCTTCATTTCTTCAAGTTTAGTTACTATTTTGAAATATTCATCATTCATTATGTTCGTATAGACCCTTTTAGTTTATGAGCTATATCAACTAATCTGTTAGCTAATTTTTCATGTTCTTCAACATACTCTTTAATAATACCTGTTGGATTATGGTGAATATCTTTTTCAGTAACTCCTTTTTTCCTTTCAAGTTCCATAAATTCTTTTTGAATTTTTAAAAGTTTCTTTATTATTTCTTTTCTTTCTTCTTCTAGCTTTTTTTTGTCAGTCACTTAATATCCTCCTTTTCTCCTGCTTTCTGGCAGACCACCTATTCTACCAGCTTGTTTGCTAGGATTTCCAGGGAATAAATCAAATAACGTTTTTGTATCAATTTTTTCTCCCCAGAGCTTACCCAAATCTTTAACCATAGTTCTTGTGTTAGGTTGATTTTCTTTATTATTGATAAATTCTTCTCTAAGATAGTTTACTACATCCCAGTGTTTATCAGTTAATTCTATACTTTCTTGTTTTGCAATTTCCGCAGCAATTTCCTTATTCCAATCGTCTAGGTTCGCAAGGAAACCAGTATCAGTTGTCGGGACTTCTTTGCCATTTACTTCTACTTTCATTGGAATCTCCAGCATCCATTTAATCTATATTGAAAAATTCTAATATACTATAAGCTAGAAGTCTATATAGTTTTTTTAAAACTAATCTTCCTTAAAATTATCTACTGCGTCTATAGATTTATGAGGGAGAAAAATTCCACACCCAAAAATCCTTCCCTCTCCAACACCGATATCTTGCAGACGTACGGAATTTTCTTTAGATAAATCAGCAACCATTAGACTTCTTCCCGATTTTTTTTTACCACCAATTGTAAGACTCTTAGTTTTACCACATATAGCTTTTTTTATTGATATTTCAAATGAGTTAAGATCATTTATCATTTTGTTTAAAAACTCATTTTCATCTTCACTCTTATCTTCATGATTTAATACAAATCTACAAATTAAATCTCGTACAACTAGAAAAGGTTTTACATTAGATTTCCCAATTTTAATTTTATTTCCCAGTACTTCTAATGTTTGATTTTCTAATTGTTTTGCTAATCCTATTTTTTCTTTTGGTATTCTTATAATAAGTCTCGTTCTTTGAGATAGAAAAATTTCTTCATCTTCAGCTCTCATCCAACCATTACCAGAATCTGGGCCATGAAGTGTATGGATGCCTGATAACTTATCCTCAGCAAGCCATGGAAGAAGTTTAGTTATCTCTTTAGATAATTCATAAGCATGATCAAAAGGTAAAGCTTTACAATTTATCCTATAAGCAACATCAATCATTTTTGATGATTTACTTAAAGATTCTTTTTCATTTTCTGTCCACATACATTATTTTATATATCCACTAAACGCAGACTCTATTTTTTCCTCCCAATCTTTAGGTGTATCAGGATATGGTGGTTTTAAATCTAATCTAATAAAAACTTCACCATTTTTTGCTTTTTCCTTTACTATTTTTAATAACTCATCAAAAGTTTCGATGCCTTTTTCCTCAATTATAATTGTACTTAAATATAACATTAATCGCAGATTCTTTTTTTTGAACGAAGTCTATATAAAAGCCTATTCTTATTTTTTGTATTTGTAAATGTTGTACGCATATGAATGACATTATTTGTTAATACACCTTGCCCTGGCATTAATTTATAACTCACATGGAATGTAGTTGATTCTTTAATAATTTTTTTTAAACTATTTATAGAATCAATAATATTTTTTTTCCATACTATGTTTTTTCCCCTCATACTAAATCTCATATGTAATTTTTCATTAATAAATCCAAATACATATCCTTTAACCTCTAATCTAGAATTCATTTTATTTTCTGGAATTACATGTACATCTTCTTCCATTAGCTCATGCATATTTTGAAAATGTTGATTATATAAAATATATGCAATTTCATGATCCATAAACTTATTCATTCCACCGCTATCAGAAGGACTTTCACAGTATAACAACCAAGATAATATCGGATTCTTTATAGAATTGTAATAACCATCCGTATGCCAATTAAGAGGTTTGTTTGTGTATGGGATGTATTCTTCATGATATTTTTTTGTTTCCATTTGGATTTTTGTCAACCCTGAGACATCTGATCTAGAGTCTAATTCATAATTGCCCATTCCAAATTGATGAGCTAACTCTGTTAATGAAAAACCAATATTTTTTTGTGGTTTTTCTATATTAAAAAAAACCATATTTTGATTTTTTATCACTCTCAAACATTTTTCTTTCTCAGATTTACTGAGTTCTAGGGGGTTTTTTATCTCAACCATAAGATTATTGATATTATTGGTATAAGAGTCCAATTTATCATTTGCCCATCGATTATAGTCTGCACTTGTAGAAGTTAAAATATCCATAAAATACCAATTTTTACCACTTGTAAAAGGTTTTAGTTCAATGTTATATTGACCCTTAAGCTTTATATTAGAAAATAATGATACTATAATAAAGGTTATTTAATAGGTTTTTATGGGAGAGCTATTTTGAAAAAACATGACACTCCAATGCTTGATGAGCTGGAAAATGGGCCTTGGCCTAGTTTTATCAGTGGCATTAAACGTTTAAGGGATACCCACCCTGGGAAAAGAATAAATGAAATGACTAATGACCTTCTTGGTCAGCTCGAACATTCATACGAAACAAGAAAAGGTTATTGGAAGGGTGGAACCGTCAGTGTTTATGGATATGGTGGTGGTATCATTCCTAGATTCTCTGAAGTTGGAGATGTATTCCCTAAATCAAAAGAATTTCATACCCTTCGCGTACAACCTCCTGCCGGTAATTATTATACGACAGACGCATTAAGAAAACTTGCTGATAGTTGGGAAAAATATGGATCAGGCTTAGTTACGTTCCATGGGCAAACAGGAAACATTATGTTTATTGGATCAACCACAGAAAATACCCAACACTTTTTTGACGAAATAAATGACTATGGCTTTGATCTTGGTGGTGCTGGACCATGCGTTAGGACTGGAATGTCTTGTGTTGGTGCTGGAAGATGTGAGATGTCTAACATTAATGAGCTAAAAGCTCATAGACTATTGGTTAATAACTTTGTGGATGATATGCACAGACCTGCATTACCATATAAATTTAAATTTAAGATATCTGGTTGTGCAAATGATTGTATGAACTCCATTGAGAGAGCAGACATGTCAGTTATTGGTACTTGGAGAGATGATATAAAAGTAGACCAGGACGAATTTAAAAAATATGTTGAATTAAAGGGTAGAAAACATGTTATAGATAATATTGTCACTCGTTGTCCAACAAATGCAATATCATTAAATGATGACGATACTATTTCAATTGATAATCAAAATTGCGTTAAGTGCATGCATTGTTTAAATGTTGTGCCGAAAGCTTTGCATCCAGGTGATGACAAAGGAGCAACAATTCTCATTGGTGGCAAGAGAACTTTAAAAATTGGAGATTTAATGGGAACTGTTATTGTTCCATTTATGAAACTAGAAGCTCAGGAAGACTGGGATAGACTTGTTGAAATAGCAGAAGAGACGATTGATTTTTGGGCCGATAATGCGCTTGAGCATGAAAGGTGTGGTGAAATGATTGAACGAATAGGTCTTGTAAACTTTTTAGAAGGAATTGGAGTTGATGTAGACCCTAATATGGTAGCGCATCCTAGAGAAAGTTCATATGTAAGAACAGATGAATGGGATCAAGAAGCTGTAAAATGGTATGAGCGCGCAGATAATAAAAAAGAATCTGCTTAATAATATTTTGTATATATGAACAAAGAAGTTAAAAAAGAAAAAAAGCAAATGCGAACTCCAATTGAGACCGGTTGTCCAGATGGTTTCCAATTTATGCATCCAACTATGCGGAAAAATTTTGGTCGTTGGAAGTATCATGAGCACCCTAAGTCTGGTGTTTTAAGACATGTTGCAAAAAGTGGCGAAGAAATATGGACTGTAAGAGCAGGAACCCAAAGAATATTAGATGTCTTCACTCTCAGAACGTTATGTGATATTGGTGATAAATTTGCAGATGGTTATGTGCGATTCACTATTAGAAGTAATATCGAGTATATGGTTAAGGATGCTGACAAGGTTGACCCTTTAATTAAGGCGCTTGAAAAAGAAGGTTTTGTTGTTGGGGGCACAAAAAATAGTGTCGCTATGATAGCTCATACGCAAGGATGGTTACATTGTGATATACCTGGAACTGATGCATCAGGCGTTGTAAAAGCTATGATGGATGAATTAATCGATGAATTCAAAGGCAATGAAATGCCTAATAGAGTTCATATGACGACTTCTTGTTGTCAAGTAAATTGTGGAGGGCAAGGTGATATTGCTATTAATATACAGCATACAAAACCACCTAAAATAAACCACGATTTAGTTTCAAACGTTTGTGAAAGACCTTCTGTTGTAGCAAGATGCCCTGTAGCTGCTATCAGACCAGCTATGGTGAATGGTAAACCATCTTTAGAAGTTGATGAAAAGAAATGTATTTGTTGTGGTGCCTGCTATCCTCCGTGCCCACCTATGCAAATCAATGACCCAGAGCATAGTAAATTAGCTATATGGGTAGGTGGAAATCATTCAAACGCTAGAGGAAAACCAACTTTCCAAAAACTAGTTGCTGCTGGTATTCCTAATAATCCACCAAGATGGCCAGAGGCTACAGCAATTATTAAACGCATACTAAAAGTATATAAAGAGGATGCTAAAGACTGGGAAAGAATAAATGATTGGATAGAAAGAATTGGATGGCCACGATTCTTTGAATTAACTGAATTACCATTTACTAAATTCCATATTGATAATTGGCGTGGCGGAAGAAAGACACTTAACTCATCTGCGTACGTAAGATTTTAACTTAATTATAATTTATGAAACTTGGAATTCTCGTAAATGAAGGACCATATCAGCATCAAGCATCAGATAGCGCGTATCTATTTGTTAAAGCGGCATTAGAACAAGGACATGAAATTTTTCGCATATTCTTTTATCATGATGGTGTTAATAATGGAACAAGATTAGCAACACCTCCGCAGGACGATAGACACATACCTAATAGATGGTCAGAATTAGCCAAAGAACACAAAATTGATTTGGTTCTTTGTGTTGCTGCAGCACAAAGAAGAGGCATGGTTGACTCTGATGAAATGAAACGACACAAAAAAGATGCAGATAATATGGCTGAAAATTTTAGAATTTCTGGATTAGGTCAATTAATAGAAGCTGGTATTCAAGCAGATAGATTAATAACATTTGGTGATTAAATGGAAGAAGAATTAGAAAGCGGTGTAGTAAAAAAATTCTTATATATTAATAGGAGAGCCCCGCATGGAACTATATATGCGCATGAAGCATTAGAGGTTGTCCTTATAGGTGCGGCATTTGAGCAAGATATAACCCTAGCATTTATTGATGATGGAGTTTTTCAATTAAAAAAGAATCAAGATACGACTGATATAAATACCAAAAATTTTTCAAAAACATATGGCGCTTTAGAGATGTATGATGTAGAAAAATTATATGTTGAAAAAGAATCAATGGAGAAAAGAGGTTTAACGAAAGATGATTTATCTGTCGATGTTAAAGTCATTACTTCTAAAGACATGCAAAAACTTATCGAAGAAAGCGAGGTTATATTAAATTTTTAATGTTACATACCGTTAATAAATCTCCTTTTGAAAAAGATAGCCTTGAAACTTGTTTGAGATTAGCCTCATCTGGGTCTTCAATTTTATTATTAGAAGATGGAGTATACGGTTCTTTGAAAAACACAAACCTTGAAGATACTATTAAGGATGCGCAGCAGGCTTTAAAGATTTATGTATTAGGCCCTGATTTAAAGGCCAGAGGACTTGATAAAAACTCTCTAATCAATAATATAGAGATAATAGATTATCAAGAATTTGTTAAATTAGTCGTTGGGAACAAGAAAGTTCAAAACTGGCTTTAATTAAAAGGAGCGCTTTATGCCACTAGAAGTAAATGGTAAAACATTAGAAACGGACGAAGAGGGATATCTTTCTAATCTTAGTGATTGGGAGAAAGGAGTAGCAACTGCAATGGCAGAAGCAGAAGATATTGATTTATCTGATGATCACTGGGAAATAATAAATTTCCTTCGTGAATATTATGAAGAATACCAAATTGCACCAGCTGTTAGGATTTTAACAAAGGCTGTAGGTAAAAAATTAGGAAAAGATAAAGGTAATAGCAAATATCTTTATGAGTTATTTCCTTATGGCCCTGCCAAACAAGCATGTAAATTTGCTGGATTACCTAAACCAACAGGCTGCGTTTAAACTCAATCAAATTAAGTTGTGAGGAGGGAGAAAGATGTCACTTGTGACCGTTATATATGGAACATTATTTTACTTTGCAACTTTTATATTATTTATAGGATTGGGGTATAGAATATATGAATATTCTACTATCCCAGCACCTTTAAAAATACCTACGCCGCCAGCCCCTAAAACAAAACAAGGAGTAGCAATTCGTATTTTTCGCGAGGTTGTTTTTTTTGAAAGTTTATTTAATTCAGATAAGTGGACATGGTTGTTTGGATGGTTATTTCATTTTGCATTATTACTAGCTTTTTTTAGACATCTTAGGTACGTTACAGACCCAGTATGGTTTTGGGTTTCCTGGGAAATTGTTCAAGCAGCAGGCTATTATGGAGCTTATATGATGATTATTGGATTATTTGGTTTATTGGCAAGAAGAATTTTTGTGGATAGAGTTAGATATATATCAGCACCTTCAGATTATTTAATGCTTATTTTGATAATTGGCATTGCTGTTTCAGGTTTAATGATGAAATGGTTCCCTACAGATATATATGCTCTCAAACAGTTTTTTTTAGGGTTAATATATTTTAAATGGTCAGAACTCCCTAGTGATTTTATGCTCTTGCTGCATTTAAGTTTAGTTTTACTTTTAATGATTATTTTTCCATATAGTAAATTATTGCATGCGCCAGGTTTATTTTTTAG
>CEWI01012121.1_pt1 | contig 11414 bp, 10 predicted proteins | sample 531271 | NCBI WGS metagenome assembly CEWI01 (sample SAMEA2622499, study PRJEB7988) | marine metagenome | biome: marine biome (ENVO:00000447); feature: mesopelagic zone (ENVO:00000213); material: "saline water (ENVO:00002010), including plankton (ENVO:xxxxxxxx)" | depth 350 m | reverse complement strand
TTTTATACGCTTATAGATATAAGTTATTGGTCAGATAAAATTTACTATATGAGAGGATTGTTTCTTATTGGTTATATAATTTTTGGATCCATTATTTATGTGTTCATTATGTATTTATTAGGTTATAACATAAAAAAAATAATATATGAAAATTATAAAAAATCTTAATGAAATTAAAAACAATTCAAAACCTTGCTCAATTACTATAGGTAACTTTGACGGTATGCATAAAGGGCATCGTGAACTAATCGAAAAAACTGTAGATTTAGCAAAAAAATCTAATCTTATCCCTACAGTTATGAGTTTTGACCCTTTGCCTGAAGAATATTTTAATATACCAAATTTTTTTAGATTAATGGAGGATGATGATAAAATTGATGCTTTTAATGAATTAGGTATTAAACAAATCATACTGCTACCATTTACTAAAGAATTCTCTCAGATAGAAGCGAATGATTTTATTTTTGATATTTTATTAAGAAAACTAAATACAAAGATAATTACTATAGGGAAAGAATTTAGATTTGGCTATAAAAGAAAGGGTGATTTGAAATTATTAAATCAATATCATCAAAAAAAATTTTCATTATTTAAAATAGATATATTATCTATTGATAATAATAAAATAGGTAGTTCTTATATAAGGAAATTACTCATTGATGGTCAAATTAATAAGGCAAATCAACTCCTAAGAAAACCTTTTACAATTTCTGGGGCAGTCATGGATGGTGAAAAACGTGGCCGTAAACTTGGCTATCCAACTGCTAATATTGAGATATATAAATCTTACCCAATAAATGGTATATTTTTGGTTGAGGTATTGATTGATGGCAAGGATAAACATCACGGTTTAGCAAGCATAGGAAATAAACCCACATTTTCAGGGAAAAATGATGTCCTCGAAGTTTTTATATTTGATTTTGATTCAGACATATATAAAAAAAATCTAAAAGTTTATTTTGTAGAAAAGATTAGAGAACAAATAAAGTTTAAAAATGAAAATGATTTAAAAACACAGATGAATGAAGATTACAAAAAAGCTATTCAAATACTTAATAAAATAAATGGACTATAAAGAAACCTTAAATTTACCTTCAACTAAATTTCCAATGAAGGCCAACTTACCTAACAAGGAGCCTGAAATTCTTAAGTTTTGGAATGATATAAATTTATATGATGAAATCAGGAATGAGCGAGAAGGTTGTAAAAAATTTATACTACATGATGGTCCTCCCTATGCAAATGGAGATATACATATTGGGCATGCTGTTAATAAAATTTTAAAAGATATAGTAGTGAAAAGTAAAACTATGTCAGGGTTTGATGCGCCATTTATACCAGGTTGGGATTGTCATGGATTACCCATAGAATTAGTAGTTGAAAAAAAATTTGGCAAATCAAAATTTAAAGATGATAAAAATGCTTTTAGGAAAGCATGTAGAGACTATGCCACGAAGCAGATAGAAAAACAAAAAAACGATTTTATAAGGCTTGGTGTATCAGCTGATTGGCAAAATCCATACTTAAGTATGGAAAATAATTTTGAGGCATCTATAGTTGAAAGCTTATCTAAAATCTTATCAAATAATCATATATATTTTGGATCTAAGCCAGTCCATTGGTGCATAGAGTCAGAGTCTGCTCTTGCAGAAGCAGAAGTTGAGTATCATGAAATAACATCAGATTCTATATATGTTTTATTTAAACTTATAAATAGTTCTTCTTTTGTAAAAAATATAAGTCTAAATAATTTTAATGAAGATATTTATTTAGTTATATGGACAACTACTCCATGGACCTTGCCAGCTAATCGAGCCATAGCTATCAATCAAGATATTGATTATGTGTTGATAGAAATGAATGGTAAGACATTAATAATAGCTGAAGATTTAATGGATTCTATTATAGAAAGTCTTAAAGTTAAGAATTCTAAAGTTATTAAAAGAATTAAAGGGAAGGATTTGTTAAATTTTAATGCTGAACACCCATTTTATAATCTAAACGTACCTATAATAGAAGCTGATCATGTTACAACAGATGCTGGAACTGGATTAGTACATATCGCTCCTGGTCATGGGCAAGATGATTATATCGCTGGTATAAAAAATAATCTAGAAATAGTTAATCCTGTAGATGATAAAGGAATTTTTATTAAATCACTTGAATTTTTTGGAGGTATTCATGTTAGAAAGGCGAATGAACCTATTATGGATAAATTGAAAAAAAATGACAGATTACTTAATCATCAAAAACATACTCATAGTTATCCTCATTGTTGGAGATTTAAAACTCCGTTAATTTTTAGGGCAACTCCTCAATGGTTTATAAGTATGGATAAAAATAACCTAAGAAAAAAAGTTACTGATTCTATTGATAAAGTTAATTGGGTGCCAAGATGGGGGTACGAAAGAATGAAAAAAATGATTGCAAACAGACCAGACTGGTGTATCTCAAGACAAAGATTTTGGGGGGTTCCAATACCATTATTTATTAATAAGGAAAATGATGAACTTCATCCTAATACAAACAATATTTTAAAAAAAGCAATAGAAATTATTAGAAAAAATAATATAGAGGGTTGGTTTGATTATGATAAAAGCAAACTCCTCGATAATGATAAAGATAAGTATCATGTGATTACCGACACTCTAGATGTGTGGTTTGATTCTGGTGTTACTCACATGTCTGTACTTAAAGAAAGAAATATGGGTCAAATGGCAGATTTATATTTAGAAGGATCAGATCAACATAGAGGTTGGTTTCAGTCTTCTCTAATAACATCGATAGCAATAAATAATAAGCCTCCGTATAAAACAGTATTAACTCATGGCTTTGTTGTAGATGCTGAAGGGCAAAAAATGTCTAAATCTCAAGGAAATGTTATTTCTCCTCAGGATGTAATAAAAAGTAAGGGCTCCGACATTCTTCGTCTTTGGGTAGCTACAACAGATTATACAAAAGAAATGCATATATCTGATGAAATTCTGACTAGAGCAACTGAATCATATCGCCGCATAAGAAATACAATGAAATTTTTATTATCAAATATAAATGACTTTAATTTGAATGATGATGCAATTAATGATTCAGATATGAGTATATTGGATAAATGGATTCTAAATGAAACAATCATGCTACAAAAAAATATACAAAAAAATTATGAGGATTATAAGTTCCATCAAATCATGCAAGATATACAAAATTTTTGCACAATACATCTTGGCGGATATTATTTAGATATAATTAAGGATAGATTATATACATCAAAACAAAATGGAAGAGCAAGAAGATCATGTCAGACTACATGTTATAAAATACTAAATATTTTAAATTCCTGCATTGCCCCCATACTTTCTTTTACGGCTGAAGAAATTTATAAATTTACTCCAAATTCTAAGCATAAATCAGTATTGTTAGAAAATTGGCCTACTTATGATGTAAAAATTAGTCAAAAGGAATTATCGATTGCAAATATGTTGTTTGATATAAGATTAAAAATATATAAGAAATTGGATGATGCGAGGAACCAGAATTTAATAGGGTCGTCTCTAGATGCGACAATTATATTACATGCAAATACAAAAATTTTTACTCTATTAAAAGATTTTAAAGATGAATTAAAATTTATATTCATATCATCTGATTGTAAATTAATACAATCTGATAGTGTGAAAGATATTGATGTTGTAGTTGAGAAAAATATAAACGAGAAATGCGATAGGTGTTGGCACAAGAACGAGACTGTTGGTAAAATAAAAGACCATAAAAAATTATGTTCTAGGTGTTATGGCAATATATTTGAGCAAAGCGAAATAAGAACTTTAGGCTAATGAGGCTTTTCCCATTATTTATAATATTTTCAGTAGTTTGTATAGATTACTTTTCTAAAATTTATGTTCAAAATATTTTAAAAAATCAGACGCACTTAATATTAAATGATTACATGATTTTAGAAAAAACCTATAACAAGGGAATAATATTTAGTATTGCTCACTCAAATTCAATTTTTATAAATTATTTTATTTTATTTGTTTTAACAATTATTATTTTATATCTTATATATATTTTTATTCATATTTTACCTAGATTAAATAATTATTTAATTATTGCGTGGTCTTTCCTAATAGGCGGGGGTTTAGGAAATTTTGCTGACAGAATAATTGATAACAAAGTTTTTGATTTTATTATCATTCATTACAAAGATATATATTTCCCTGGGGTTTTTAATCTTGCTGATAGTTTTATTAGTGTTGCATTGATAATGATTTTATTTGAGTACTTTTTTATACAGGATGAAAAAAATTATAAAATTTAATTCTACAATTTCTTTACATTATTCAATATCAAATACCAATGATTTTGAGTTTGAATCAACTTTTGATAAAAATCCCGTAAAATTTAAAATTGGCGATGGAACAATACCACAAAAATTAGAAATGACCTTATATGGCCTAGAAGAAGATACAGAACAAACTTTGGTATTAGAGCCTCAAGATGCTTTTGGCATAAGAGATATAAAAAAATCTAAAACTATTCCTAAATCATTTTTCCCTAATCAAAATATGATAAAATTAAATAATATTATTGAAGTAGATGCCAAAGAAAAAAATGGTGAAACTAGTACCACCTTTGCTATTATTAAAAAGATAAATAATGGAGATGTAGTTTTAGATTTAAATCACCCGCTCTCGGGTATTACAATAAAATTTAAAGTAAAAATTATAAAAATACATGAATAACATACTCTCAAATACTAGAATAATTCTTGCAACACCAAGAGGATTTTGTGCAGGGGTAGAAAGAGCTGTAGAAATTTTAGACAAAGCAATAAAATCATTTGGCTCTCCAATATATGTTAAGCACGAAGTTGTTCATAACAAATTTATCATTGCTAATTTTAAAGACAGAGGAGTTATATTTATAGAAAATATAAATGAAGTACCAAGAAATTCAATATTAATTTATAGTGCCCATGGCGTATCAATGCAAGTAAAGGAAATTGCAAAATCAAAAAATTTAAAAATTTTTGATGCAACTTGCCCGCTTGTAACAAAAGTTCATATAGAAGTACATAAATTTGCAAAACTTGGTGTTGACGTAGTTTTAATTGGCCACAATGGCCATCCTGAGATAGAGGGAACTATGGGCCAATATAAGTCCGATACTGGTAAAATACATTTAGTTGAAAATATAAAAGATGTAGAAAAGATAAATATAACTAATCCAAATCTTGCATATGTGACACAAACAACTTTATCAATTGATGATACAAAAAAAATTATTGAAGTACTAATTAAAAAATATCCAAAAATAAAAGGGCCTGCAAAAGATGATATATGTTATGCAACACAGAATAGACAAGACGCAGTTAAATCAATACTAAATTACTGTGATTATCTATTAGTTATAGGATCTCAAAATAGTTCTAATTCGAAAAGATTGACTGAGCTTGCTATAAAAAATGATATTCCTTCCATGTTAGTTGATGACAAAAATGATATAAATCTCAAAACATTAGAAGACAAAAAAGTTATAGGAGTAACTGCTGGAGCCTCTGCCCCAAAAATATTATTTGATGATCTATTAAAATATCTAACGGATAATGGTGCGGTAATAGAAGATTTTGGACAACAAATAGTAAAAGAAGACATTGTTTTTAGTATCCCAAAAGAATTTAGAAATTTATAGGTCGTGAGTCACGTTATCATCTAAATCATCATCTGGCGATTTATAAGATGGATCGTTAGGGTTTAAAAATATAAATTCATGCTTGCCTTTCTCTAATTCAACATAATCTAACTTACAATTTTTTAGATTAATCATTGAATCTGGCGAAATTATAATATCAATATTCTTAATCTTTAATCTTAAGTCCTCTTCTTTAGATTCATCAAAACCCATTAAATAATTAAATTTACCTTTATCAACATTTACTGCAATCCTTAATGGCCAATCCTTAGAATCAGCTAAGCCAGCTGCTTTAATAATTTGTGATGCTGCTTCATCTGTGATTTCAAATATTTGTTTTTGTTTCATTATATTTTTTTATTAATAAATCTTAAGAAATTTTCAATCCATCTAGACTGTTTAGTATCTCTCATATGACTATATGAGGCGAGCAAATTCTTATACAAAATTCCATCATATTTTCCATTAATTCCATGCCCTCTTAATGTTTTATAAGCAAATACATATTTATTTTTTTTAAGTGAAATATCTGAATAATGGAACTCATGGCAGAAGATACTTTTAGACTTTCCCATCCAAGGATGTTTACTAGTAGTTTTTAAATTAACATACCCTCTACCAATAGGTTTTTGTTTAATGGATATTGTGCCGTCAAGCACACCTGACATTTTATATGATTTCGACTTAAATTTAATGACTTTAGACAAATACATAAGGCCTCCGCACTCTACATATGCTGGCTTATCTAACTCTATAAAATTTTTGATTGATTTCATCATTTTAGTATTTTTACTAAGCCTGCTTGCCATTAATTCTGGAAATCCACCGCCAATAAATACTGCATCAACATTTGGTAGATTAGAATCTTTCAATGTATTAAAGTATTTAATTTTTACACCTAGATTAACTAATGCTTCTAAATCATCTGGATAATAAAAACCAAAAGCTTCGTCACGGGCAATGCCTATCGATAAGTGTGAATATTTTGAAGATTGTTTAATTATCGGAGTAGTTTTTTTTTCTTTAATTGTAGATTTATTATATAAAGATTTAATATCAACGGATGACTTAATAACTGAGTGTATATTTTTGATAATTTTATTAGCATCTTTTTTAATAAATGCAGGCTGAAGACCTAAATGTTGTTCAAATATTTTTAACTTGGGATCTTTCCAAACTGAGCCTATAACTTTAAAATCTGTATAAAAATTAATAGCTTTCAATATTTTATCTTCGTGCCTAGTTCCACTAATATTATTCAAAATTAAACCCTTATATTTAATTTTATTGTCAAAAGATTTATAACCTTCAATAAGAGGAGCTATGCCTCTTGTTGTTCCACTACAATCTAAAACTAATATAACGCTTAGATTCAAAAATTTTGCAAGAGCAGCATTACTATCACTTCCGTCTAAGCTTAAACCATCAAATAACCCTTTATTAGCTTCTACGATAGTTACTTCAGACTTAGATGATTTAGATAAAAAAAGTTTCTTAATCTCATTTTTTGTCATCGTATAGAAATCAAGATTATAACAACTCTTCTTTGAGGCTAAAGATAACCATATTGGATCTATATAATCGGGTCCTTTTTTAAATGTTGAAACATTTTTATTAATATTGTGTAAAGCGGCAGATATTCCAACGCTAATAATTGTTTTCCCAGAAGATTTTTTTGTAGATGCAATAATATAGGAACTCAAAATAAAATCCGTTATTTTTTATTTATAGTTTTATTGGTAGATATTTGTGAAGGTAAAAAATTTAAATTAGCAATAGCTATTAGTATTATAATTAATGCAAGAGCAACCCCTCCAATGCCTAGTCCAAATTCATAAATTGATGGTATATATGAATGTACAACATTGTCATAGAATGTGGAGTTAACTATTTTATAATCGGTAAAAATTGTTAAAGGATATGCTTGCCCGCCAATAATAATTACATATATGGCTTTGAAGCTTCCTATTAAAATTAAAATTGATGATAGGATTAGTGATTTATGGCTGGCTTGCTTTTCCTTCAAAAGTAATATCAACGGTAAAATTAGACCAATTAAAAACTGTCCAAGCCAAAAGGCTAAAGTATATATACCCCCATTTAATAAAATAAATTTTTCAAACTCTAGATGTTTTGTTATATACATATTCGTTAAATGATATAAAAGCAAAAAATATAAATTAGCAAAAAGAAACATAATGGTTAATTTTTTTAAATTTTCAATAATTTCTTCAGACATAAGTGTTTTTTGATAATAATTTATTATTTTTAATATTAAATAATAAACAACAGTTCCATAAAGTAACGACATTATTATAAATAATGGAGCAAGTATTGCTGTGCCATATGCTTCTCTTGCTATAAGAAATCCAAATATTGATCCAGTACCAGTTGTTAGGATAATCCTCCATGCAAAAGCAAACATACCTGTATATCTTGAAAATCTATTGACCGTACGATCTAACATTGTCCATATATATATGACAAGCACTGCTGCAAATCCTGAATATAAAAAAATGTTCCACGCAAAGATTGATTTAAAATTGTAAGTTGTCATTGCAACAATTAATCTATCTGGCCTTCCTAAATCCAATACTAGTATAGCAAGTCCTGAAATAAGAAAAGCTATAGCAAACAAGGCTGACAAGGGCGCAAGTGGTTTATATAGTTTTTTATCAAATACAGATGAAATAGATGCGATATTCAATACACCTGATGCAATAACAATAAGTAAAACAGCAAAAATATGTGGAAGCCCCCAAATAATTTGATTATTCATGCCGGTAACATGATGACCTTCTGTTTCCATATAATGCGAACATAAAAACCCAATTAAAATAATAAACCCTAAGCTAAAAAATATTTTCCAAAATATTTTTGGCTCTATAATAAATCTTGTAAGAATAATTTTACTCATAATTTTATAAACCGCTATACGTAACTCTTTGCTTTAATTGTAAATCAGCTCGTAGTCTTTTATTATTTTTATTTTTTAGAGCTTTATTTATTCTACTTGATTCATTTGATAAATCTCCAAAAACTATCGCTCCATGACCTTCTTTATGACAAGCTTCTTCACACGCAGTAGTACCATAACCATGGTCAATTCTATTAACACAAAAATTACAACTTTCAACACAACCTTTCCCACGTGGTGAATTGGTAACTTGTTGCGTTAAGTTTTCATGTACAAATGATCTAGCTTTAAACGGACATGCCATCATACAATAACGACAACCAATACAAGTGTGTTGATTAACCATCACAATTCCATCATCTCTTCTAAATGAAGCACCTGTTGGGCATACATCACAACATGGTGGATTTTCACAATGCTGACACAACATTGGCAAGGTTTTTACTTTGTCGGTCTTTATATCTTGAACAGTGATTTTCCTTATCCATTGTGGATCTGTATCTGGTCTATCAAATCCGTATAAGCCATTTTCTTGAATACAGGAATCAACACATGCAGTGCAGTTTTTAGCACATTTATCAACATCTATGCTCATTGCCCATTTAGTTTGAGCACTTACTTCTACATTGAGAGGTTTATTAGATGCCATAGTTTTTGGAAAAATATCTGGTATAACATAGATGATTGACATAGCTGTTAATGATTTAACTAAAAAATCGCGTCTAGTTATATTATGTTTATTTTGCATTACCATGCTCCGCAAAATATTTTATAAGCATACTGCTGTTTGTTTCTATTTTAGAAAAATTATTTTCATTTTCCATAGAACTTTTCCTACCCCTAGGTACTGTAGCGTGACATGTAAAACAATCAATATTGACAGCTGTTTTTATATGACAGACTTGACAAAATTGCCCATCAGAATTAATTGGTATTGCTACACCTTTCTCATCATAAGAAACATGGCAATCAATACAATTAGCTAAACTATGTTGTTTTGTTCTAATTCCTTTTAAAACTGTTTTATCACGCTGATGATATAAAAATATAAAATGTTGTTTTCTCATTATGTCTGTCGGTTCAACGCACTGATTTTGCATATCAGCCTTAGATTTATTAATTAACGCGTGTGTTTCTTCGCCGTGTGAAAATAAATTAGGAGAAATTAAAACAATGGTGCTTATGATAAGCCTTCTCAGCAATAGATACACTTTTATCCCTCCCAAGTTAGCACTAATGTCGGATTTTATTCTCCAAGACCCATTTTTATATAACCGGTAGGACATACATCTGCACATATATGACAACCAATACATTTGTTATAATCGGTATCGACATATCTACCCATTGTAGCAGAATCTTTTTTTACGCGAAATACAGCATCTTGCGGACAATATATTACACAGTTATCGCATTCAAAACACATTCCACAACTCATACATCTGGATGCTTCTTTAATGGCATCTTCTTCCGTTAATCCAATAATTCTATCTTCATAATGATCTATAACGTCATCTCCAGTTGGCACAGCTTCTCCTCTTTTAACACGATCTTCATGTTTAAAATGACCTAGAAAGAGCTCCTCAGAAGGGATAATTTCATGAGCTGACCTATCTTCATAATTATGAATGGCGGTGTTGCTACTATCAGTGCCTCTTTGCTCATCTGGATTTTCAATTGGTGCATTATAGGATTCAGGCGTAAGGCTTGTTTCTCTTAATTTTTCCAACAGTTGGAAATGATGAACGTCAACTTTTGGCCTTCTTTTAAAGTCTTTGTTTTCAAAATAACTCTGTATAGATTGTGCGGCAATGGATGCCTGGCCAATTGCAGTTGTTAAAAGATGTGGTCTAATAATATCGCCGGCAACGAAGTGGCCTTCTTTCGTTTTGTGTCTATAAAAATCATCAGCTTCAAAAAATCCTTTATCATTACCTAAGCCTTCAAGTCCTTTAATATCTGGTGCCTGGCCAATAGCGGAAACAATTAAATCTGTTTTAATGGTTTTCTCTGTACCTTTAATCGGAGTTGGTATGTTATTTTCAACTTTACAATCTGCGATGACTAATGCTATGGCACGATTATTTTTATCTTTTTCAATCTTTATTGGCATAACTCCATTTAGAATCGTTACCCCTTCATGCATAGCATCATTGACCTCTTGCTCTGCAGCAGTCATTTCCTCTTTCTTGAAAAGAGAAGTAAGAGTTACTTCTGCGCCTTCCTTTACAGCAGATTCTGACACGTCTTGTGCTACGTAACCATGAACAATTGCCTCTGGCTTTTCTTGTGGATTAAGATTAGATATGTGCCCAAGCCTTCTAGCGACAGATACAACATCAATAGATGTATCACCACCACCCACACAGACAACTTTTTTTGCTCCAACTTTTAACCTACCTTGACAAAAGGCCTCTAAAAACTCTACACCTGTTAGACAATTTTCAACATCGCTTCCTTCTAAAGGCAATCCTTTACCTGTCCAACAGCCAATAGTCCATAAAACAGCATCATGAGACTTTTCAATTTCATCTAGAGCAATATCTTTGCCAACACGTTTACCAAGAACAATTTTAACGTCGCCAAGGTCTAAAATTCTTTGTATTTCTTTATCTAGGATATCACGTGGGGTTCTATAATTTGGGATACCATAACGCATCATTCCTCCTAAAGCAGGTCTTTCTTCAAAAATAGTTGATCCATAACCCATTTTTCGGAGTTGATATGCAGCTGTTAAACCAGCTGGTCCACCACCAATTATCGCAACTTTTTTATCTTTTAAAGATTTTGGTTCTTCAAATTTATAATC
>CEWI01029261.1_pt1 | contig 11448 bp, 11 predicted proteins | sample 531271 | NCBI WGS metagenome assembly CEWI01 (sample SAMEA2622499, study PRJEB7988) | marine metagenome | biome: marine biome (ENVO:00000447); feature: mesopelagic zone (ENVO:00000213); material: "saline water (ENVO:00002010), including plankton (ENVO:xxxxxxxx)" | depth 350 m | reverse complement strand
ATTAGAGTCTGATAGATATTTTTTAATATAATTATTAATAAAAATATTGTTATAATTATTTAAACTAGAGGCCTTATTAAAAAATTTATTAGCTTCATTAATATTAGAAAGCCATAAATGTGTTATGCCTAACATAATATATGAATTAGCGTGATTTTTATCACATTTAATAGCATCTTGAAAATATTCTCTTGATGATTCTAATAATTTAGTATCTCTATTATTTTGAAAGATATACTGATAAACTTCTCCGATTCTATGTGGTATTGAAACAAGGTTGCTATTATATAATAAAGATTCTTTTAAAAATTCTAATGCCTCATCATATCTTTTTTCATCTATATATAAGTTTGCACAATTGAAATATGCCTTATAATTATTTTTATCAATTTTAATGGCATTTAGGTAATATTTTTCAGATTGTGAAATATTTTTTACATTCTTATATGCTAGAGCAAGATTGTTATTTGCCTCATAATTAAGAGGTGATAACCTTGCAGCTTTTTCTAAAAATGATATAGCTTCACTATATTTAGATTTTTGAGATAATATACAACCATGCAAATGATTTGCTTGGAAGTTATTCTTGTCTACATCTAAAACTTTACAATAAAGATGATCTGCTTCTTCTAGTTTTCCTTGATGATGGAAATTTAGTGCTTCAGTTAATATATAATTTTTGTCTAATTGTTGCATATTAGTATGCCCAGGGACAGAATCGAACTGCCGACACGAGGATTTTCAGTCCTCTGCTCTACCAACTGAGCTACCTGGGCGGATATTATTTTTCTTCTGGAACATATCCTTCTGGAATATTAGAGCCGTCTCCAAAAAGAAATTTTTCCATTTCTTCTTCAAGGAATTTTCTTGCTTTTGGATCTACTGGAGTCAGCCTCATTTCATTAATTAACATCGTTTGATGGTTCACCCACATATCCCATGCCTCTGCTGATATTTCGCTTTTAATCTTAACTCCAATATCACCAGGATATGGTTGATAATCAAGCGCCTCTGCTTCCTTTTTTAATTTAGCACAATGTATTTTAGCCATGTAAATCTATATACCGTTTAATAGTTTTGTTTTGATACCTAGAAATCCAAATATTAATATCTGATAGATTATACCAATTATCTTTAATTAGGCTAATCTTTTTATTTTTATTGTGGTAGTTTGATTGTCTCTTTGAGATCATCGATCACCTTATTTTTAATTTTATCAAATATTTTATTCTTTATAGGGGCAATAACTTCTTCAAAAATTACTTTACTTAGATCTATTGAAACTGATAAATTTTCTATTAATCCACTAATCTTAATTGGTAAATTATGCTCGTATAATTCTACAGGATAATGATTTTTATAATTACCATAAACATCAGCATCTCTTTTTAACTCTCCATTTAAATTAAAATTTACTTCTTTCGATAATAAATTAATCTTTCCGGTGCCATTAGCTTTGAGCAATTCTGATTCAATATAAATATTATTAATATACATATAGTTATCCTTAATTATGGCTGTCGATGACATGGTATATATATTTGTATAGTTTTTTTCATCTATAGCTACAAAATCTTTAAACTTAAACTTTGATAAAGAGTAAGTTTTCATTAAAATTTCATCTATATTTACACCAAAATATTTGAGATTATCTGCTTGGATTTTTTCAACATCAATAATTTTGTTTAATAAATTCTCGTTTGAAATTAAAAGCTCAGCCCTTTCCAATTCAACTATAGTTTTTATTTTATTACCTATTTGTTCTGAAATTATAATGTCAGAAATCGATATACTAGATTTTGGTTGATACGAAATTTCTATAGACCCTTCATATGAAAAATCATAGTTAATTTTATCAGATATATATTCTGTTATCTCTTCTCTATAATCATCTGGGTCAAACACAAAACCAGTGTAAATTATAATAATAGCAGATAGGCCTAAAAATGCTGTAATGGTATATAAGATAATTTTTTTCATTTATTTATATTGTAAGTTCCAGATTTTCCACCTTTTTTTAAAACTAACTCTATATTTGAAATTATCATTGATCTATCTATATACTTACACATATCATATATAGTCAATAAACTAATTTGTGTTGCTAAAATAGACTCTATTTCTACTCCTGTTTTACCAGTGGCAACAACCTCGGTAATACATAATATTTTATTTGTTTTAATTTCAAATTTAATTTGAATGCTTTTGAGGTTAATTTGATGAGCTAAAGGTATAATGGCAGATGTTTTTTTAGCTGCCTGAATACCAGCAACTTGTGCTACAATCAAAACATCTCCTTTTTTATTTACATTTTCTTTTATTGAATTTATAGCTTTTTTCGATAAAGATATTGTACCGCTGGCTACTGCAGTACGTTTTGTAACAGATTTATTAGAAACATCAACCATTTTAACATCTCCAAATCTATCTATATGATTACTTTTTTTCATGTTTTTCCCATTATTGTATTATAATTCTACAATATAAATATTTATTTTAATATTTAAGATAAAATGAAAATTATACTAGCATCAAAAAATCAAGATAAAATAAAGGAAATACAAAAAATACTTACAAATACTAATGTTGAGTTGAAGACATTTCATGATATTAATATTCCAGAAGTAGAAGAAACTGGGGCGTCTTTTGTAGAAAATGCAATCTTAAAAGCAAGAAGCGCTTCTATAACCACAGGATTGCCGGCAATCGCTGATGACTCGGGTATTGAGGTTAAATATATAAATTACCAACCAGGAGTTAAGTCGGCAAGATATTCAGGTGAGAATGCTACTAATGAAAGTAATAATAAAAAATTATTAGAAGAATTATCAGGAGTACCGCATGAAAAAAGAAATGCTTGTTATAGATGTGTAATTGTATTTATGAGATTTCCAAATGACCCATTCCCTGTGATAAGCTTAGGTTCATGGGAAGGCTTTATATCAGAACGCCCTAATGGGTCAAATGGTTTTGGATATGACCCTATATTTTATTTGCCAAATCTAAAAAAAACGGCTGCTCAATTAACTGATATTGAAAAAAATAAAATTAGTCATAGAGGAAAAGCTTTAAAAGGAATTGAGAAATATTTTTTAAACGAAACCATATAATTTATGAAATTTTTAAATTTTAAATATTTTCTAATAATAGCATTATCAATTATAAATCTGAGCTGTGCAACTAATCCTGTCTCTGGGACTCCTGATTTCGTGACTATTACAGAACAACAAGAGATTTCTATTGGTGTTTCTTATCATTCAAAAATTTTAGAGGAAAATACTATTATAAAAAATAAAGAACTCAATGATTATTTCCAAAAATTAGGTGATGAGATAGCTAGAAAAAGTCATCGCCCAAACTTAAAATGGACTTTTACTTTAATTGACGATCCTACATTTAATGCTTTTGCAACTCCAGGTGGATATGTCTATATGTACAGAGGAATGCTAAATTTCTTTAACTCAGAAGCAGAATTTGCAGGAGTAATAGGGCATGAAATTGGGCATGTAACAGCCAGACATGCAGTTAGAGGTATGAGCACTGCTCAAGTGACTAATCTGCTTATCGGTATAATACAATCTAATGTTCCAGGTGGTCAAATTGCGAGCAATGCATTTAATTTAATGAATATAATTATTAATAGGGGTTATGGAAGAAAATTTGAATTAGAAGCAGATCAATTAGGAGAAGAGTATTTAATACGAAATAATTATAACCCATCTGCTATGTCTGCTTTTTTAAAAATTTTAAAGAGTTCTGATGCGCTAGAAAAGAAGATTGCGAAAAAAGAAAATAGAGAACCCAATGTTAGTTATCATGGAATATTTTCTACACACCCAGACAGTGAAAAAAGAATAAAAGCATTAACTTCTAATAGAGATGCAGGAAAAAAGTTTAAAAACAATAGAGAAAAATTTTTAAAATTACTTGATGGATCAATTTATGGGTCAAGTCCCAAAGAAGGATACGTAAAAGATTCGTTTTTTTACCACCCAATTCTTGCTGTTAAATTTAACATAGATAAATCATGGTTGTTTAAAAATGAACCACGACGACTTTTGTTGACAAAAAAAGAAGATAATATAATTATAAACGCGGATGAGTTGCTTACAGATGACTTAGAAAATGGTTTAACCCCAAAAAAATATTTAGAAAATGGGGTAAATAAAACTAACTTTTTAAATACAAATAAATTAATTGAAGCTGGGGATTTTTCATATAATGGCCTAAAAGGTTATACCCATTTATATCAAAATGAAAATATTGTTTCAACGAGTTATAAAAGATTTATAGTAATATTTGATACTCAATCAGATGCTATAAAGCCTAAGGCATGGATTGTAAATATAAACCTAAGTGATTTATCTAATGATGAGCAAGCAAAGAATATGTTGAAAACATTTTCAAAAATGTCTAAAACTGAAGTTGTAAATTCTAAAGGTTTGAGAATTAAGGTGATTAGATTTAGAGAAGGTATGACATATGAAAAACTTGCAAAATCATCTCCATTAGGTGAATTCGGAATTGATAAACTACGATTACTAAATGGTCACTATCCAAATAAAAATCCAAAAATTGGAGATTTAATAAAGATTGTCCGATAACAAATTAGATCAAAAAGCTTTTTTAATAGATTCTACTGGATTTGTTCTAAAATACTGGTTCTCTATGCCAGCAATAAAAACAAAAGAGCATGAGTCCATCTCTGCATTTTTAGGTTTTTGTAATTTTGTAATTAAATTTCTAAAAACATATAAACCTCTTTACTTGAGTTTTGCTTTTGATGAAAGTCTTGGAACTTGTTTTAGAAACAAAATATATCCGGATTATAAAAGATCTAGAGAAAAAGCTCCTAAGGAATTAAAAATACAATTTAAGTTATGTAGAGAATTCTTAAATTTATTGGGGATAAGTAACATGGCTAGCAAAGAATATGAAGCAGATGATATTTTATATACATTATCTAAAAATAATAGAGAAAAAAAACTAAATAATATTATTATTACTAACGATAAAGATCTTTATCAAATTGTTCATGAGGGTGACTTATGGTGGGACTTTGCAGAAAAAAAATACACACAAAAAGATCTTATTGAAAAATTAGGTTTTTTACCGCAAAAATTACCTGATTATTTTGGATTAATGGGTGATGCTGTTGATGGTATACCTGGTGCGCCAGGAATTGGAAATAAAACTGCATCTGCTTTAATGATTCAATATAAAAACCTTGATAATATTTTAATGTGTGTAGACACTATACCCTTAAAGTTAGGCGAGCGTTATAAACGGTTCATTAAAATTATAGAAGATAATAAAAAAATTATTTATCTTTCTAAAAAGTTAGCTACACTAGAGTATATTGATAGTTTAAACAAAGATATAAATTCTCTAAATAGAAAAGAAGTAGATTTTACTAAACTAGATAACTTCTTAAGCCAAACGGGGATGAAAGAGGGTCAAAAAGATTCTTGGATCAAAAATATTAAAAAAAGTATTTAAAATTAATATGAAAAAAAATATATTCTATGCTCAATCTGGTGGTGTAACTCCAGTGATAAATTCAACAGCAGCTGGATTAATAGATGCATATAAACGTAATAAAAAAAAATTTGGCAAAATGTATGTTGGCAAAAATGGTATTGCAGGAGCTCTAAACGAAGAGCTTATAGATATTGACAAAGAAAATAGTAAAGAACTTGCAAAATTAAAACATACACCAGGAGGCGCTTTTGGTTCTTGTAGAATAAAATTACAAGACCCTGTAAAAAATAAGAAAGAATTTACAAGAATACTAAATGTTTTTAAAGCTCATAATATCGGGTATTTTTTCTATAATGGCGGTGGGGATTCACAAGATACAACTAATAAACTTGAAAAATTTTTTAAACAAAACTCTTATGATGTTAAATGTATTGGTTTACCAAAAACAATCGATAATGATTTGCCAATAACTGATAATTGCCCAGGATATGGAACAGTAGCAAAATATATTGCTACATCTACATACGAAGCTTCACTTGATGTTGCGTCCATGTCTAATTCTTCAACTAAAGTTTTCCTACTTGAAGTTATGGGCAGACACGCTGGGTGGTTAGCAGCTGCTTCAGGAATCATTAAAGATAATAATGTACATGCCCCACATATAATACTTTTACCAGAAGTGTTGTTTGTACGAGATTCATTCTTATTGAAAGTTAAGAAATCTGTTAAAAAATATGGATATTGTGTAATTGTTGCTTCTGAAGGAATAAAGAATTCACAAAATAAATTTGTTTCAGCTAGTAGTTCTAAGGATAGTTTTGGACACGCACATCTAGGTGGAGTAGCCCCAAAATTAGCATCTTATATCACTGACAAACTAAAATTTAAAGTGCACTGGGCTGTTGCTGACTATTTGCAAAGATCCGCTCGGCATATTGGCTCAAAAATTGATGTTCAACAAGCATATGCTGTTGGGTATGAATCATTAAAAATAGCTAAAAAGGGTTTAAGTGGAGTAATGATTACGATAAAAAGCTCTCATTTAGGTAAATATAATTGGAAAATAAAAAATACTAAACTATCTAAAGTCGCTAACAAGGAAAAACAGCTTCCTATGTCGTACATAAGCAAAGATGGTTTCGGAATAACTGGCAAATGTAAAAAATATATACAGAATTTAGTTGAAGGTGAAGATTATCCTCCATATAAAAACGGTATTCCGGTGTATGCTAAATTAAAACATCCTTTGGTGAAAAAAAAGCTTAAAAGTTTTAAATAAAACTGTACATAAATTAATGCACGTTACGAGTTTTTCCTAATTATATCTATCATTGTATCTATATAACCAGAATGATTGTTAAGACATGGTATAAAATTAAACTTTAGTCCTTTTGATTTAAGGAATAAATCATGAGACTCTTCTCCAATTTCCTCTATAGTTTCTAAACAATCAGCTACAAAGCCAGGACAAAAAACTTGTATATTTTTTATATTTTCAGTCGGTAATTTTGTTAATCTTTCTGCTAAATATGGTTTAATCCACTCCGACTTACCGAATCTTGATTGAAACACAGTTTCGTAATCATTATTTTTCAAATTTAATTTCTGCGCTATTAACTTAGCTGTTATAAAACACTGTTTTTGATATGGTTCTTTATCACAAATATATGATTCAGGTATTCCATGAAATGATAAAAGTAGTTTCTCAGGTTTACCATAGTTATCCTGATATTCTTTAATTAGATTTGCACAAGAACTAATATATAAATCATTATTATGAAAATCATTTATAACATTTATCAAAATTCTATTAGTTAAATTAAGTTTTTTTAATATACTATTGGTTTTCTTTATTATTGATTGTGTTGTAGTAGTTGAGTACTGCGGAAACATGGGAATAATGAGAATTTTTCTTATATTTTTTTCATAAAATTTTTTTATTTTTGATTCTATCGATGGATTACCGTATCTCATAGCTATATCCAAGAACAAGTTATTATTTTCTAAGCCAATTTTATCTCTGAGGGAGTCTAATTGTAGAATAGAATTATGTAATAATGGAGAACCATTTTTTGACCAAATCTTCTTATATAATTCAGCGCTCTTTTTAGGTCTTACCCTTAAAATGATTAAGTGAAGCAATGGTATCCACAAAATTCTTGGTAATCTTATTACATCTGGATCTGAAAGGAACTCTGATAAATATTTACGAACATCTTCTACATTAGGAGATTTGGGTGTTCCTAGATTAACTAATAAAACACCTGTAGATTCTATTTTCGAATTCATCATAATATTTTAAAACACACTTAAAAGTTTTTATATCTTTCTAATAAGGGGCTATTCTTTGAAATATGTGACATTAAAAACTCCATTTGATCAGCTAGAATTTTACGTCCTCGCAAAATAAGATATTCTACTCGTGATGGGCTGAAGGGTATTGCGAGTAACATCATATTTGCATCCTCTGGTGTCTTTCCACCTTTGTGGTTATTACATCTTCTACATGCGGTGACTGCATTAGTCCAAACATCTTTTCCTCCTAATGAAAGCGGTATTACATGGTCTCTAGAGAGACTTCTGTGACTAAAATCATTGCCACAGTACAAACACTTATTAGCATCTCTCATAAATAGCGTGTTGTTATTTAGCGTAGGTGTAAATGAGGAATAATCGAGTTTATGTAAATTTCTAGTAGCTATAATAGAATTAACATTTAAGGAGCTTCTTAGGCCTGTTAGGCGGTTATAACCACCCATTATTTTCATGGATGATACTCCACATTCATATACTATCTGATCAAGGTAGTATAGTTTAACTGCTACCTGATAGTTTATCCATCCAGTTGGATGCCCAGCTGAATTTAGCCTTAAAATTTGTCTATTTTCAATCATTAAAATATTATAACTTACTTAATTAAGATGAATTACTAATTATATTAAAACTAGTTTGCACATTAAGTGTGCATTAATCAAAAATATTGTCAAAAAGTATTATTTTTAGGTCATTTTTAATGCTCCATAATGGGAAAATCGCTAAAAACCTAAGGTTTATTAACAATACTGTAAATTCTAAACAAACATAATCTTGTGAGGGTTCTATAACATTAATATATTTATTTACTTTATATATTATTGATATTTATATATTTTTTTTATTGATTATAAAACGTACAATCCAACAAAGATAATACATAGAAATAAAAAGCACCTATTAATTGGGTTTTATCCACAGTTTTGTTCACAATTTCTGTGGATAAATAATTCAACTGTATGTTCTAGTTCATTTGTCAAAAAAACAGACCTAAATGTATAATAAATTATGTTAAATATTGCTACAGTAACTCTTAATCTTCCTTTGTATAAAACCTTTGATTATTTAATACCTGATTCCTGTTCAAATATTATACCTGGCTCAAGGGTTGAGGTTCCATTTGGAAACAAGAAGATAATTGGAGTTGTTCTTTCATGTAAGTCAAATCAAAAAAAAGAACATATAAATTACAAGCTAAAGAAAATTGTTGAAGTAATAGATATTAACCCAAGCATAAGCAAAGATATATTAAATCTATGTAATTGGGCATCTAATTATTATCAACATCCCATTGGTCAAGTGTTATTCAATGCGCTGCCAAAACAAATTAGAGAAGGCAAGAGTACAAGAGAGAATGATTTTCTTATATCGGATAAGGAAAAATCTACAATAGAACAAAACACAATAAAATTAAATGAGGAGCAAAATAAAGTATATGAAGAAATATATATAAATAAATCCAAATTTTCTAGTTATTTGATTAATGGCATAACAGGGAGCGGTAAAACAGAAGTATATATCAAATTAACAGACGCAATAGTGAAAGATGGTGGGCAAGCTCTCATAATTGTTCCAGAAATAAATTTAACACCTCAAACAGTAGCCAGATTTAAAAAATATTTAGACTGTAATATTTTCTCATATCATTCATCAATAACTGAAAAAGAAAAGATAAGGGTATGGAACTATTCAAAAAATTCTAATCTAGATGTTGTAATAGGCACAAGATCTTCTATATTTTTGCCATTTAAAAACTTAAAAATGATTATAGTGGATGAAGAACATGATACATCTCTTAAACAACAGGAAAAATTTAAATATCATGCGAGAGATTTAGCTATCGTTAGATCAAAAAATTTAAACATACCCATAATAATTGGAAGCGCCACTCCCTCTTTTGAGAGTTTGTATAATTCTGATATTAATAAATCTAAGAAATTTAATTTAACAAAAAGATTTTTTAAAGCAGAATTACCAGAAATTTCAATTGTTGATCTTAACAAAGATATTCCAGATGATGGTATTTCAAATTTTCTTAAAAAATCCATTGAAACACAATTAAGCAGGAACAAACAATGTTTATTGTTTATTGGCAGAAGAGGTTTTAGCAGCGCATTAATGTGTGGGAACTGTAACTGGGTATCTAAGTGTAATAAATGTGAATCATTTATGACCTATCACCAATCTCAAAAATTGGTAAAATGCCATCATTGTGGTTATCAAGAAAGAATATTAAAAAATCCTGGTAGTTGTGAAAAATGTGATGTTCGCCCTATTGGGTATGGAACACAACGCATTGAAGAAAAAATAAAAAATTTATTCCCGAAAACAAAAATAGCAAGAATAGACAGTGATGCTATTTCAAATATAAAAAAACTAAATGAATTTATAGATAAAGCAAATAATAATGAAATTGATATCTTAATTGGAACGCAAATGTTGGTAAAGGGTCATGATTTCCCAAATGTAGCATTAGTGGGAATTATAGATATAGATTCAGGTTTATACAGTTTAGACTTTAGAGGTTTAGAAAAAACGGCGCAGTTAATCACTCAGGTTTCTGGGAGATCTGGCAGGAAAGAACATAGAGGTCAGGTAATAATTCAAACTAGGAGACCTGATCATCCTTTGCTACATGTGTTATTAAAAAAAGGTTATATAGAATTTTCTAAAAAAAATATGAAAGAACGAGAGAAGGCTGGATTGCCACCATTTAGTTACATATCCTTAATTAGAGTCTCATCAACAGTAAAAAATAAATCACTATTATTTTTAGAAGAAGTAAAGAGAAAATTTAACAATGAAAAATCTATTTTTTTCTATGGCCCAGCTGAAGCACCTATAGGTAGAAAAAATAATATGTATTTCTTTCAAATATTATTTGGCTCAAAAAATAGAAATGCTTTAGCAATTAAAACACAGGAAATAAGACAATACATGGATAGAAAAAAACCTTACAATATAAGATGGTCTCTAGACGTAGACCCTATTGATTTATATTAGAAATAACGTGAAAAATAATCTAAAAAAAATAATTACAAAAGCCTTACAAAAATCTTTTGAAATAGAAAATGCAGAGAAATTAGTAGAAATACAAAAGACAACAACTAAACATGTTGGGTCTGATTATTTTACAAATATTGCCATGAAATTAGCAAAACAGCTAAAAATGAATCCTATGGAGTTAGCTGAAAAAATATTATCAGAAATAGAAAAATCAGATATGTGTGAATGTTCTGTGGCTAAACCAGGGTATATAAACTTTATAATTAAAAATGCAAAGAAAAATAATATAGTTAAAGAAATATTAGGGTCAAATGATTTATTAAAATCTTGCAAAACAGATAAATCAAAAAAAATAAATGTTGAATTCATCTCGGCTAATCCTACCGGGCCTCTTCATGTTGGTCATGGTAGAGGGGCAATTTATGGGAATATAATTGCAAAATTTTTAAAAATACAAGGGCATAATGTGACAAAAGAATATTACGTAAATGACCATGGCAATCAAATAGAAAAATTGATGATAAGTATTCATGCAAAAATTGATAGTAAGTATGGAGAAGGACAAGAAGATCTCTATCAAGGTAAGTATATAGAAAGTCTAGCGTCAAAATTTAAGACGAGCAATTCTGTTAATAAAAGAAAAATTAT
>CEWI01096951.1_pt1 | contig 11489 bp, 11 predicted proteins | sample 531271 | NCBI WGS metagenome assembly CEWI01 (sample SAMEA2622499, study PRJEB7988) | marine metagenome | biome: marine biome (ENVO:00000447); feature: mesopelagic zone (ENVO:00000213); material: "saline water (ENVO:00002010), including plankton (ENVO:xxxxxxxx)" | depth 350 m | reverse complement strand
ACGTCCGCAATGTTTATTACGAAATTCGTTTATCGTCATAGTTGGAATACCAACATTTATAATATAAAACTTATATTATATTATTCAACATTTTAATAATTGGATCCTTGAAATCTGATGAAATTAGGTACCATTCCAGAAACTCTAGATAGCAAATTAATAAAATATTTTTTTCTTTTTGCGGCCGCTTCTATTTTTGGTCTTATATGTTTTTATCCAGATTATTTTCAAAATAATATAAATTTGGATGATAATATTTATTTTTCTTTTAACGAAAGTCATTTTTTTTGGAACAATGATGAGATTATTTATGGCCCATCAATTAGAGAGGTATATGACTATTTTCTAACTGGAGAATTAAATTTAAAAAATCCCACATCCTTAATTAACAATTCATCGTATAATATTCAGTTTCTACCTTATATATTTGCGGGATTTTTATCTTATATTTTTGGCAGTGTTGAATATTTTTTTTATATAAAAAATTTAATTTTTCCAATTATAACTTTTTTATTATGTTTTTTATTATTACAAACTATCTTTAATAAATTTTATTTTAGTTTATTTAGCGCAATTTTGTTAGCCAGTGACAAATTTGCCTTTGTTAATATTTTAAAATATTTTTCATTTGATAAAAGTTTACTAGAAAACCCTATAGGTATTAGCAAGATTGCTTTAAAATTTCCATCTCATCAATTTACAATAATTCTTTTATTTTTAGGAATAATTAGTTTGTTAAAAATTTTGGAAGGGAAAAATTATAAATATTTACTAATTTTTAGTGTTGTTGCATCAGCCTATAGTTATATTTTCACTTTTATATCTTTGAGTTTTTCTATATTTTTTATTTTTTTGTATAGTTTATTTATTAATGCAAAATATAAAAAAGAGATTTTTATTTCAGGTTGTGTTAGTCTTTTGCTTTCAGTCCCAGCTCTATATTTTATTCTAACTCAAAATTACAAAGATGATCTTTTGATTTCTTTAGGTTTTACAAAGTCTCAAAATTTCAGCATAAGTCTTTATACAATTAAATCATTCTTATACCTTGCGGTTTGTTTATTTCTAACTTTTATGAATAGGAAAATATACGAGAATATTTCTTTAATTATAATCACTCAATTTCTTCCGTTAATTATATTTTACCATTTGTCATTTTATTTTTTTGTAATACCAGAACCACAACATTTTATTATTAATTATAATTTTTCAAAGGTCTTAACTATTCTAGTACTTTTTAATTTTTTAATAAGTTTTATTAATAAAAAAAAACTTAAAGCTTTTGTTTATTTAATAGTTTCAACCTTACCCATTATTTTTGCAATTAATCTTGTTCTTTATCAAATTGAACTTTCAAAACAAAAAACAGATATGAGACCTAAAGAAATTAAAAAAATTTTAAATTGGGTAGAAAACAATTCTCAACTAAATTCACATTTTCTTACTATTGACTCTATGTTATTACATACAATACCAACATTAACAGGAAGATATAACTTTATTCCATCTATGAAATCTTTAAATCCAACTGATATTAATGAAACTATTAATGCGTTGAAAAAATCTAAAAAAATAATAGGACTAAATAAAGAATTTGATAATTATATAAACTCCTCATGTAAACAAAAATTAGAAGCTAATCTTTATAGATATTATAGGATTTGTGAATATTTGTTTCATAGTTATTATAAATTAGACAAAGGTAGTTTGCATTATCATAAAATGAGTGAAAAAATTCCTTCAGACATTAATATTCCAGAAAAAAATAAACAAGGACACAATATATTTGTTACTTATGTGAATTTGGAAGAGGAAATTATTGAAAACTCAAATACAGACAAACTTCCAGACTATATAATCTTAGGTCCTGCAGAGATGAATTTTTCTAATTTAGACAATTCTATTAATGATTATATTTTGGTTTATTCTACAAAAAATTATAATATTCTTAAATTTCAAGGAGCAGATTAAGAAAACAGTTTAATCAAGCATTATGTAACTTTATTAGCTGAAGATTAAATGATATCAATTAATATGCTAAAAAAATCAAAAATATTACAGTCAAAAAAAAACTGCTTATTGGCCAATAAAAAATTAATTAATAAAAACTTATCCATCCAAACATTTGGAAATGTTAGTCAACGAATAGATAAAAATCATTTTATTATTAAACCTTCTGGAATAAACTTGAATACAGTAAAGTATAAAGATTTTAATGTAGTTAATATTTTATCCGGAAAAGTTGTTGATGGTAAACTTAGCCCATCATCTGATACAGAAACTCATAGAGTTTTATATAAAAATTGGAATAGTATTAGAGGAATTGCGCATGGACATACTACTTATGGAACTTCTTGGGCACAAACAGGAAAACCGATACCAATTTTAGGCACTACTCATGCTGACTATTTCAACAAACATGTTCCAGTAACCAATAGAATGAAAAAAAAGGATGTTATAAATAAGTACGAATATAATACTGGTATAGAAATTTTAAAAACTTTAAAAAAAGAAAAATTAAAACCTAATAAATGTCCAGGAATATTAATTAGATACCATGGAGTTTTTTCTTGGGGAGCTTCGTCTAATGAAGCTGTAAAAAATTTAGAACTAATCGAGTTTATTGCTATGCTTGCATTTAATTCTGTCAAGATAGGTTTTAAAGATAAAATTGATACAAATTTAATTCAAAAACATTTTGACAGAAAACATGGTGCAAACTTCTACTATGGTCAAAAAAAATAATGTTATTTAGTTCTGAATTAAAAAAAGATTTAGATTTTACGTTTTATAGATACAGACATATTTTAATTTACATAATTATAGGTCTTTTTTCTTTGGTAGTGGAACTTTTAATAAGAAAACAATTGCTTATTTTTGGTTTGCACTCCAATCTAAGTATTATTTTAAGTATATCTATTGGTATATTAGTAGCTTTTATTTTAAATATTAAATTAAACTTTTATATACCTAAGCACCTCTTATTAAAGTCTCTAGTTTACTTTGTAGTCATATCTGTTTTATCTGCGAATATACAATTTCTAATTAGAGAATTTGTGTCTTTTAATTTCAAAGGAAGTTATCAGTACGAATTTAGCAGAATAATAATTTCAGGAATGGTTTTCATTTTTGCTTATATTTTACATAGAAAAATTACTTTTAGGGAACATGGAAAAGTGGGTGTAGCAATCTATGCAAAAAGAGATGAAAATACTCAAGGCATTTTTCAAAAAATCGGAGTTTATCCTGATTTTATTCATGTAGATGTTGTTGATGATACATTTGTAGAGACAAAAATTAAGCAAAGTTTTTACCAATTTGATTTAATAAAAGCCTACTGGAAGCACCATAAAGTTTACACTCACCTCATGACAAAAAAACCAAGTTTATGGATAGATAAAGTTGCAAAATATACCGATATAATTTTCTTTCATTATGAAATTGATGAGGATTTAAACAAAATTAAAAATAAAATTATAAATAGCGGATCTAAACCAGGAATAGTTTTGCACGCTATTAACGACTATTCAAATAAATTAAAGGAAATTACATCAGCTTTTAGTGAGATAATGATATTATCAATTGAGAAAGTTGGATTTTCAGGACAAAGTTTTTATGAGGGTTCATACAAACTTATTGATCAAATGAACAATCTTCATAACAGAAAACAATTTAATTTGCATATTGATGGAGGGGTCAATGAAAAAAATATTAAATCTATAGATGCACAATATATTGTTTCTGGATCAGCGGTTTTGAACAATGAAAATCCAAGAAATGCAATTATGGCTCTCAAAACATTTGGCAAATACTTTAAAATAAATGAATGAAAAAAAAAAAATATTTAGAATTAAAAAATTATATTTTAAATAAATTTATCAGAATTAAGGGAGTTGTTTCAGTAAATTTAGTTGGATCTTTTTGGGAAAATCCAGAAATATCAAATTATAGAGACATTGATATAGTAATAATTTTAGACAAATTAAGTTTAAAAAAATTTAAAGAGTGCAAAAAATTAATTCAAAACATCAAACTAAATAAATTTGCCCTGGATGATTATAATATTGGAATTAATACATCTTTTGGACCTTTAAAATTTGATATTAAAAAATGTTTGATTTTTCATCTGATGATTTATGATTTAAACAGTCATTTTAACCATGTGATTAAAAGCCCTTTTACCTGTCTTGATTGGGAACGAACAAAATTTTATAGAGGAAAAAGTTTAGGCAATTTACTTTCACCAGTTACCCTTCAGTTTAAAGATTTTTTTTCAAGCAGAAGAGGAATTGATGAGTATTTAAAAGATTTGTCTAAAAATATTATTTCGTATAGGAAATATTCATTTAAGAATAAAAAAATAATTTTGAGAAAAAAAAATTTTAAGATTAAATCTTTTCAGAAAAAAGAATTCTATTATCATATTTCAAAAAATTTAATATTTAATTACTATAAATTAATTAAACAAAAAAATATTAAACCAAATAAAAATCAATACACGCTAATTTTAAATAAAATTTTTAAGAAAAAAAATAAAGAAATTATAAAGAAATACCATTCAATATTTAAAGCAAAACAAGAGAACTTAAATTTAAAAACTAGTATTTTTTCTGATTGGATAAAAAAGTTTGTAAATATTTTTCAAGAATATTTGAAGCAAGAAGAAAAAAATTACAAAAAAATAATTTTTTTAAGACATGGCAGAACAAATTTAAATGATAATTCTTTTTTAGGTATAAAGAGAGATCCCGAGATTATCATTAATAAAGATTTAATAAAAAAAATTAAACAGATTAGAAAAGAAAATATTTCTTTAATATTTTCAAGCGAACTTAAAAGAAGTATACAAACTGCTAAATTAATAAATACAAAAAAAATTATTATAGACAATTACTTAAATGAGAAAGATTATGGGAAAGGTGAAAATATGACTTACAATACTTTGGTAAAAAAATTTCCATATATAAAAAAGGCTTGGAGTAATAAAAGAGATCCAAAATTTCCAGAAGGCGAGAGTGACAAAGATGTTTTTTTCAGACTTAAAAAATTTAAAAAAAAATTACTTAAATATTTAAGCAAAGATAAATCTGAGAGCAGCCTAGCAGTATTAACCCACAATGTTGTTTTGAGATGTTTAATTGGAAGTGAATTTCAAATACCCAAAGCTGATTGGCACAAAATCAAAATAGATCATTTAGAAAAAATTGAATTTATTTACTATCAAAACAAACTGTTACCAAATATTAATAGAGAATATTTTTTAGGTAAAGTATTTAAATAAATGCTTATTGGATTTTTTATAGAGCCGGAAAAAAAATTAAAAAAAATAATTCTTGATTATAAAAAAATAATCAAAAAAAATTATGGTAATCAGATATACTTGGCTCATCCTCCACATTTAACTTTATTTACTATCAAACTAAAAAAAAAATTATTAAAAAATAAAATTATTCAAATTTCAAAATTCATTAAAAATTATAAAAGAATTAAAATTAATATTACCAAGGTTAATTTCTTTTATAATGATCCACAAACCAAAGGCAATACTATGTTTTTATCAATAAAAAAAAATATATCGTTATGTAATTTTCAAATTGAAACCATTGAATTCTTAAATGAAATAATTGGCAATAGAAATATTGTTAAAAAAAAAAAGTTTAGCGGATTGATGAAAAAAAACCATAAGAAATATGGTTATCCGTTTGTAGGAAAAAACTGGATACCTCATTTTACAATTTCATCTATTAGTAAGAAAAATGATTTAAAAAAAATCAAACTTAATTTGAAAAAAAAAATAAAATTGACTAATAGAGTAAAAAATATTTCAATATGGCTTATCAATAAAAATCAACATAAAAAATTACACACTATTAATTTAAGATGAAAAACACAAATATAATAGCTATGGCAGGCAGTGGCAGAAGATTTGTAAATAAAAATTTTAATTTAATTAAACCACTAGTGCTATTCAGAAAAAAGCCAATGATATTTTATGCCGTTAAAAGTTTACCTTTTTCAGAAAAAAAAATTTTTATTTGTAGAAACAATCATTTCAAATCTTTTAAACTCAATAAGGTATTCAAAAAATATTTTAAAAATTTTAAATTTATTAAATTATCTAGAAAAAACTCAGGACAAGCCATTAGTTGTTATCAGGCCTTAAGCAGAATACCCCCAGATCATATAGCAACATTTGGATCTTGTGATTATTATTATAGTTTTAACAGAAGAAAATTTAGAAATTTACTTGAAAGGTTTGATCTAGTAATTTTTGTTACCAAGCCTGACAAAATTATGCTGAAAAATCCAAATCAATATGGCTGGGTAAAAAAAGCTGAAAAAAATGAGGTTGAAAAAATAAATTGCAAGAAGACAGTAAGTTCTAAACCAAAGAAAGATTGTGTAATAGTAGGATCGTTTTCATTCAAAAATAAAAAAATCTTCGCAGAATCTTTCAAATTAATGATTAAAAAAAATCAAAAAATTAATAATGAATATTACATGGATGTTGTTGCAAAAAATACATTATTATTAGATTACAAGGTTGGATACATTAATGTTTCTAATTACAAAAATTTTGGAACACCCAACGCACTCAAATCTTATGAACAAAACAATTAATTTAAGCGTTGTTATACCTTGTTATAATGAGGAAAAAAATCTCAAAATTTTGATTAATTCAATTAAATCTATTTTGAAAAAAAATAAATCTATCCAATTTGTTCTTGTTAACAATGGTTCGACTGATAATACAAAAAATATAATTAAGTCTATAAAGAATAAAAATATTTTAAAAATTAATATAAAAAATAATATTGGTTATGGTCATGGAATAATATCAGGAGTCAGAAGAAGTACGGGAAAAGTTATTGGTTGGTGCCATTCTGACTTACAAGTTAAACTTAAAGATGTTGTTTCAGCTTATTTATCAAGTGCTGAACAATTGATTAATAATATTGTGATGGTAAAGGGAAAAAGAAAAAATAGAAGTTTATTTGATAAATTGTTTACCTATCTAATGTCAGCAATTGTAAATTATGTTTTTAATGTGAATTTAAGTGATATCAATGCTCAACCAAAGTTGTTTTCTAAAGTTTTTAAAAAAGATATTTTAAATAATTACCCTAACGATTTTTCACTTGATCTTTTTTTATTACTCAGGGCTCATAAAAAAAATTTAACTATAGTTGAATATCCAGTTACCTTATATGAAAGAAAAAAGGAAAAAGCTAAGGGCGGAGGAACCTTACTAGGAAAAATCAAATTGATAGTCAGAACGATTAAATTCATATACAAGTTAAAATTTAATAAATAATTTTATGGAAATTATAATACATAGGGTTAATACAATTAAAAAACTAAGAAATATTTCAAATAATTTTGGAACTGAAATTGACATAAGAGCATCGTCTTCTAAACTAATTTTATCACACGAACCCTTCGTCAAAGGAGATAGTTTGCAAAATTATTTATCAGAATATAAAAATGGAACTTTAATTCTCAACATAAAGGAAAGTGGCATAGAACAAAATGTTTTAAAATTAATAAAAAAATATAAAATTAAATCTTATTTTTTATTAGATGTAGAATTCCCTTATATTTTTAAAACTTTAGATAAAAAATTAAATAAAAATATAGCTGTCAGATTTTCAGAATATGAACCTATTAATTTAAGCAACAAACTAGTTAATAGAGTTAATTGGATTTGGCTTGATACATATAAAAAATTTCCATTAAATTATAAAAATTTAAAATTTATTAAAAAATTTAAATCATGCTTAGTTTGTCCTGAAAGATGGAACCGAGAAAGGGATATAAAAAAATATTACTTGTTGATGAAAAAGCTTAAATTTATGCCTAATGCTATTATGACCTCATTAAAATGTTCAAAGATTTGGTTAAAATTATATAAAGGTTAGTGTGAATTATCTTAGAAATCTTAAACAAAATAAAAATCTTGAACAAGTATTTAAGTTTATCGTTGTTGGAGTTTTTGGGAATATTTTAAATTATTTAGTATTTCTATTTTTTTTTAAGATAATAGAAATTAATTATCTTATAGCTGGTGTAATTGGTTTTGTCTCTCCATTGCCTATACTTTTTTTCTTAAATAGGAATTGGACTTTTCAGTCTAATGTTAAAACAAGTAGAATGAGTTTATATTTTTTGACAAATTTTTTAGGATTAGGAGTACATTCCTCTACACAGTTTATCGTATTTGAATTTTTAGGAGTTCCTAAAGTTTTTTCTCAACTTCTTGGACAAATATCATCCGCAACCATGAATTTTTTATTATCAAAATTTTATATTTTTAGAGAAAAATAAATTATAAATTTTGATCTAAACCTAATCTTCTAGATAAATTACTTTGTATTATATTATTAGGATCCAGTTCTTTTTTAATATCTTTAAATTTGTCTAAATTTGTGTACATTTCATTAAACTCTTTAGAATTTATACAAGGAGTTTTAGCTAAATATAATTGTCCATTAAATTTAATAGTAACCTCGTTTAATTCTCTAACTAAATTATCCATATTTAAATTTTTATCGTACGGAACATCAAAGGAAATACAATAACCATCTTTACTTAATCCAAACAAATAAGGTTGATCTACTTTTTTATAGGCCTTGAAAGAAGATAATAAAGAATAAGTATTATTTTTTTTTAACACATGTCTTAATTTGTGAAACGCACCTAATGCTTCTTTTTTATTAAATACAACTTGATATTCTATAAATCCATTTTTGAAAAAATAATTATACTTTGGAACATACATGTCGTTAAGAAAATTCATTTGAGCAAAAGAAACAACGCTGGCGCTGGTTTTATTTTTAGCTAAACTACCTCTTGTTCGAAAAGAGACAATCTGATTTAAAATTGAGAGAACAAAGGGAAAATTTTTACCTATCATGTATAAATAATTAGCTAAAATCACTAATGCGTTGGGGTTATAATTTTTGATCTCAAGATTATTATCTTCTAAAAAATTTGATGAGAACATAATACCAGCTAAGTTATTATTAGAATATTTAGTGGCATCTAAAGATCCAATATTAAATTCATTTTTTTCCTTTGAGATTTCCATATCTTCAACAATGCTTTCAATATTGTTAAATTTTTTAGTCTGGTTACTTAAATAAAATGAATTAATTTTTTTCAATTTAATTTTAACTTCTAAAATTAATCCAAGTATACCAATGCCTGAAATGATAGAATAAAAATATTTTTCATTTATAGTTCTAGAACATTTTAAAATACCCTTAGAGTAAGAATAAAAAGTAAATTCTTCTACGTAATCTCCAAAATAGCCTTTCCGAAAACAATTTTTGCCATGTACATTATTAGATAAAGAACCCGAGACAGTTATGTATCTATGCGCAGGGCATACATGGAAAATCCAACCTAACGGAACAGTATAATTAATTACCTTATCCAGTGTAATCCCACTCTGAACAGATATTATTCCTTTTGAAGTATCAAAATTAAGAATTTTATCAAACTTAGTGTGTCTTAAAATTATATTATCATCATTTAAACTATTATCGCCATAACTTCTTCCATTGGCTCTTAATGCGACTTTAAGATTTTTTTTTATAGCATAATTAAAAGCTTCATCAATTTTTTCAATATTATCAAATTCATTAAAGTAACTTAAAGAATAATCATGCCTAGCCCAACCATAAATTTTTTTTTTATTTTCTATGTTAAGATTTATACCCATGATATATCTCTGATTAGCATTATTAATTTGAATAAACAACGATATAATAATAATGAGTAAATATTATGATTAAATTTATAAAAAAAAATTTAAAGTTGATAATTTTTAATCTCTTATTTTTTCTTATAATTTTATTTATTGTATTATTCAGTGCGTATAAGTTCACTGATTTTGTTGTTAAAAATTATCCAAAGTATTGGAATTATCCTGAGTATCAATCGTATTTAAAAGCGATATACAGAAGAATACCATCAGAAAATCTAAGAAATGACTATAATGTTAAATTTTTACCAAACACCCAGTACGAAAAGATTCAACTTAGAAAAGTAAAATTAAGATTTTCAGACGAATATTATACTAAGAACTATGATGAAGGATCATATAGATTTTCATGGAGACCGTTTCATATTGAAAGCCAAAAGAATAATATAATTTTATTAGATTACACGGGTAACATTTATAGAATTAAAGATGATGTTTTATCTTTAAAAAAAAATAATATTAAATTATCATCGATTCCATCAAATCTAAAAGAAGGATTTTATTTAGATATTTTTATTTCAAATAATGATCTTTTCGTTTCTTATAAAACTTTTTTAGAAAATGAAAAATGTTATTCGATCAAAATATCTCGTGCAAAAATTGATTATAATATTTTAGTATTCGAAGATTTTTATAGTCCAACCGATTGTGAAAAATCTGTTGGTGGTGGTAAAATGCAAGCTTATAATCATTTTGGAAATGAGGGAATAATTCTTACTACATCCAATGACTTTAGACCTATTGCTGATGAAAAACCTCAGTCAGATAGCTCAATTTTTGGTAAAACAATATTCATTGATTTAGCAAAAAAAAATTCAATTATATTTTCCAAAGGACATCGTGTCTCCCAAGGGCTTTTTGTAAATAGAGAAAAGAACATAATACTATCAACGGAACATGGCCCTAGAGGAGGTGATGAAATAAATAAAATTGAGTTTAAAAAAAATTATGGTTGGCCAATAGCTTCTTATGGAGAACGGTATGACTTTAAATATGGCCAAACTCCTTTCTTTAAAAAAGACCATGAAAAAGAGGGTTTAGAAGAGCCCATATTTGCATTTGTTCCTTCAGTTGGAATAAGTGAGCTAATAAAAATTAACAATGAGTTTTCGACACATTTTTTTAAGGATAATTATTTAGTATCCACATTAAATGATAGAAGCTTATATAGAGTGAAGTTTAACTCCTCTTACAATCGATTAATATATATAGAAAAAATTTATATAGGAGAAAGAATAAGAGACTTAAATTATAAAGAAAATGGCCATCAAATTTTACTAGCATTTGAAGAAACTTCTGAACTTGGAATTATGACTAAATTTAATTATTCTGATTCACGCCCATAAGTTGTAAATGGTGGAGATAGCAAGCACTATCTTTACGTTCATAATATTTATTGCGAAATTCATTTACTGTCATAGTTGGAAAACCAACAAATATAATATAAAATCAGAAAAAGAAGATTCAATAAGTATTTCTAAATGAAACTCACAAAAGAACAAAAACAAGAAATTTTAGATCAACAGTCTCAAAAAAACCTTACCAAAAGGGTAACATCACCAGAACTGGAAAAAATTCTTTATGAAGCCCTTCCAGTTTTAGACCATGGATTTGTTAGAGTTGTGGATTATATGGGTGATGACACCTCTATAGTGCAGGCAGCAAGAGTTTCATACGGAAAGGGAACAAAAAAAGTTTCTACGGATAGTGGTTTAATAAAATA
>CEWI01137515.1_pt1 | contig 11625 bp, 9 predicted proteins | sample 531271 | NCBI WGS metagenome assembly CEWI01 (sample SAMEA2622499, study PRJEB7988) | marine metagenome | biome: marine biome (ENVO:00000447); feature: mesopelagic zone (ENVO:00000213); material: "saline water (ENVO:00002010), including plankton (ENVO:xxxxxxxx)" | depth 350 m | reverse complement strand
AGGTCACATTTTCGGTTTCCCCATTACTGCTTATTTTAAGACCCACTGCGTCTGGTTGACTTTTTTCCTTCTGCGCAGTAGCAACAACATCGTAACTTCCTTTCACGACGGGATCTGGGATTACAAATTGCATATTGCCCATGGTATACAGCGACCTGAGCATTAATGGCTGAATAGAATCGGCCACCAAACTTCCTTTCTTTTGATCGGCCATTCGCATATAATCTGCTTCAAAAGGCGACTCGATCAAATATTCTCCATCCTGGGTAAGCTGTATATTTATAGCTCCTTCAGTAGGTTTATTTAAGGAAAACAATACATTATGGATGTTACTAACTTCTCCTTCTTTAAGGTAATGGTCGTGTCGTGAACCTCCACCCGCTTCAACTATTTTTAGGTAATTATCGCCCTTAGGATTTTCAATCAGTTTCTCCTCAGCGCCGTAAATAAAGTTAGTCAGTTCAAATTTTACCGGCTGGCCGTTATAATCGGTATCCAGTACATATTTATTATCATACCCCGGACCAAAAAGAACCGGCTCCTGGAGCACTCGTCGTCGCGGCTCACCGTTAATTTCTCCATCAATAAAAAAGGTAAAGAATGTTTTTTCTGAAAGAAATTTATTTGTGGTTTCACCTTCGCGGATAGGCATGATACCTTCATAACTAATATAACGCGTCACAAAAGCTCCAATTAGAATTAAAATGAAAGAAAGGTGAATTAATAGTGAAGACCATTTTTCTCGTTTATGGAGATTGTAACGTTTAATGTTTCCGAAGAAATTGATAAGAAAAAATACCATTATGGCTTCAAACCACCAGGTATTATAAATCATTAAACGTGCAGTTTCTATACTATACCAGTTTTCGATGAATGTTCCTAGCGCCATCGCAATGGCAAAAACAACGAATAATACTGCCATTATACGCGTGGAAAATATGACAGAAGCAATTTTATTTTGCATGAAAAGATAATCTTTGAAATGGCTGCAAATTTAAGGATTTTGTATTAGTTAATAAGTCTTAAATCCAAGCAATATCTGGTTTCAAATGTTAATTTTGCCTCAGTTATTTTTTTAATAATTTAGCGCAATGATAAAAGTGGTACTTCTTGGCGCCGGAAACCTTGCTTATCACCTTTTTAGGGTTTTTAAAGCCAGTAAAGATGTTGAGATCATTCAGATTTTTAACCATCGTAAAGAAAAATTAGCAGGTTTTAATAATGAAGTTGCTACCACTACCCTACTTTCTGAAATTAAAGAAGCTGATTTCTATCTAATCTCAGTAAAAGATGATGCCATTATTGAAGTTTCTTCGCAATTACAAGCGAATAACAGTATTGTTTTACATACTTCAGGGGCAGTAAGCATGGATATTTTAGCCAGACATTCTAACATTGGTGTTTTTTACCCTTTACAGAGTTTTTCCAAAGAAAAAGAAGTCAATTTTGAGCAAATCCCTATTTGTATTGAGGCAAATTCTGAAGAAAATTTAAAAAAGATTAGGGAATTGGCTTTACAAATTTCAGCTTCGGTTTACGAAATTTCATCTGAACAACGCAGAATATCCCATGTAGCTGCGGTCTTTGCAAATAACTTCAGTAATTTTATGCTCTCAAAAGCTTCTGAAATTTGTGAGAAGCACCAAATTCCGTTTGACATTTTAAAACCTTTAATCGAGGAAACCTTTGAGAAAATCAAAAAGGTTGCTCCTAAAGAAGCACAAACAGGGCCTGCCCGCCGTAATGATAAAAAAACGATGGCAGCACATTTAGCATATTTAGATCAAGACCAACAAAAATTATATAAAACAATATCTGAAGCAATACTAAAAAGCTATGGAAAAGAGTTATAAAGAATATCTAAACAACATCTCAACTTTTATTTTTGATGTTGATGGCGTTTTAACCAACGGATCTGTACAGGTCACCGCAGATGGTGATTTATTAAGAAGTATGAGTGTTAAAGATGGTTATGCATTAAAACAGGCTGTTAAGGCAGGATATACCGTTTGTATAATATCTGGTGGTAAAAACGAGGGGGTTCGTACCCGGTTAAGAGATTTGGGAATTACAGACATCTATTTAGGGATAGATGATAAGGTAGAACAATTAGATGAATTTTTTGATATTTATGATATCAAGGCAGAAAATGTGCTTTATATGGGTGATGATATTCCAGATATGTATCCCATGCAATTAATTGGTTTACCTACCTGCCCGCAAGATGCTGTGCCTGAAGTTAAAGGAGTTTCTAAGTACATTTCTCACAAAAATGGTGGAGAAGGCTGTGTTCGTGATGTTATAGAGCAGGTAATGAAAGTACAGGCTAAATGGATAGAAAAGTAATAAGACCTAAAAAACTAAAAACTATATGCCATACTTAAAATTAGTTAGATATGGCAATCTGCTATTTATAGCTTTGTGTTTGCTATTAATTCGGTTTGGCTTTTTTAGGCAATTCGATGCTAGCACCGCGCTTAACAACATCCAGTTTTTTTTGTTGATTATCGCTGTGGTTTGTATTGCAGCATCAGGCTATGTCATAAATAACATTTTAGATTACGAAGCCGATAGGATTAATGCCCCTAATCGACTCGTAATTAGGGAAAAAATAAGTGAAAAATCGGCCTATAACTTGTTCTTTGCTCTTAATATTATTGGTGTAGGAATAGGATTCTATATCGCCAACAAGATCGATGCTCCGGTATTTTCAGCCATTTTTATCCTTACCTCTGCCCTACTTTACCTTTATGCCACCTATTTAAAACATATTGCTATTGCAGGAAATCTCGTCATAAGTATGCTGGTTGGATTGGTTGTGTTATTGCCAGTGATTTTTGACCTCTATCCAGAACTTACTTCTGAAAATATTGAAAATCAACGCATGCTTTTTAATACCTTGGTATATTATTCACTATATGCGATTTTATTGAATTTTGTACGGGAAGTCATTAAAGACCAGGAAGATATTAATGGAGATTACAAAACACAAAGTAATACGCTACCTTTGTTAATTGGACAAAAAAGGACAAATGTGTTTGTTTTTATTTTTTGTCTTATTTTACTAGTTTTTAGCATCATTTTTTTAGGAGAAGACCTTTATCATAGCACTAAAGCCGTTGTTTACGCCCTTGTCTTTATTATTGCTCCCCTACTTGCCTTAGTTGCCGGAATTTTAAAAGCAAATTCTAAAAAGGATTATTCAAAATTTAGCTTTATTTTAAAATGTATGCTATTCTTTGGCCTGCTATCTTTAGGATTTCCAGAATATCTAATATCCTGAGTTTTTATGCTGAATGAAATTTTAAAAAACAAACAGATCATTTTAGCTTCGGGTTCGCCTCGAAGACAGGAATTTTTTAAAGATTTACATATTCCTTTTGTTATAGATGTTAGGCCGGTTACCGAAGTGTACCCTAAACATTTAAAAGGTACAGAAATTACGGATTATTTGGCTAAACTTAAAGCGGATGCTTTTAAGGATCTTACCAATGATCAGATCTTGATTACCAGCGATACTATTGTTAGTAATGACGGGATTGCGATGGGAAAACCGAAAAACACTTCCGAAGCTAAACAAATGATAGCCTCGCTTTCCGGAAAGACCCATAGTGTGGAAACATCAGTTTGTTTTACTACTGCTAAAGATCAAAAAGTTGTTCATTCTTCAACAAAAGTGACTTTTAAAAAACTTTCCGAAGAAGAAATCGATTTTTATGTAACCCATTATAAACCTTTCGATAAAGCGGGTGGTTACGCTATTCAGGAATGGATCGGTTTTATTGGTATCACCCATATCGAAGGTAGTTATTTTAATGTAGTAGGTCTTCCTACACATTTGGTATATAATACGTTGACAGCGCTGATTACATAAATTGCTTAACATATTATGGCTATTGAGATCCTACCAAAGCCTACCTCGATTTGTTTTTAGAATACTCGTTGAGTTTACTAAAAGTAGTTGACTATTAAAAGAAAAAAAGATGTACCAAATATCGAAAATCGCATTGCTATTTTGCCTCTTATGCATAAGCTGCGATAAAATACCCGATCCGCCAAAAGACAGAAAATTATCCGCAGAATTTAAAGAATATTGGTTTGATGGTACTGCTGAAATTACCTCGTATACATTAACCCAGGCCAGATATGGCGAAATGCGTGAAGGTACGGCGATAAAGATCTTTGTAAAAGAAGATTTTCTTCCAGAAGAACAGGTAAAAGCGAATGAAGTTTCAGAAAGAACATTTCCGATATTAAAGCTGAACAGCACCAAAAAATTTATGACCGGTATCTATCCATATTCCATCATGGAGAGTTGTTTTTTTCCGCTACATAAAGAAGGTCATGCTACTAAAATTTCAGCTTCGATACAGGAATGGTGTGGACAACAATTTCTTCAGTTAAATAATCGTATGAATTTTGAGATAAACTCACATTCGTATTTTGAAGGTGAAGCTGATAAACAATTTAATCTTCCAAAAACCCATTTAGAAAACGAAATCTGGAATTTAATACGTATTAATCCAAGTGAATTACCTGAAGGTGAATTAGAAATGATCCCCTCTTTCGAATCTTTACAATTACAACATAAGGAGATTAAAGCCTATAAAGTTTCGGCTAAAAAATCCATAGCGGACTCCCTTTCATTGTATATATTAAATTATCCCAGCCTTAAACGGAAACTAAAGATTTATTACCAGAGTGAATTTCCTTTTGAAATCGAAAAATGGGAGGAAATAATGCCTTCTGACAATAATGAAAATTCAAAAATGCTCACGACAAAGGCGTTAAAAAACAAACGCTTAAAAATAGACTACTGGAATAAAAATGCTGGGAATAATGTATCTTTGCGCGAAAAATTAGGATTATAATATGAACATTCCTGAGTTGACCTATTCTACCGAGCTTTTTTATACAGTACTGATGATGGTGATCCTTTTAGTCATCAATTTTGTGCTTAAAAAAACAGCGCAGCGTATTGGTGAAAAAGGGGAAATTCACATCACAAGAATCCGATTAATGTTCAGATACATTAATATTTTAATTGTCATTCTTGCGCTTTTTTTAATGGCCGTGGTTTGGGGGATGAACCTTCGCGATCTTGCTTTAATATTCTCTTCTGTTTTCGCGGTTATTGGTGTGGCCTTGTTTGCAATTTGGTCTATACTTAGCAATATCACTTCAGGAATTATTATGTTTTTTAATTTTCCCTATAAAATTGGTGATAAAATAAAAATCCATGACAAAGACATGCCTATCGAAGCTTTAATAGAAGACATTAAAGCTTTTCATCTTCACTTAAGAACAGACGAAGGCGAGCTTATAACCTATCCCAATAACCTTATCCTGCAAAAAGCGGTTTCTTTAATACAGAAAGATGTTTTCTTAGATGAAGGAAAAAATGCGCTTTAATTTTTAAACAAGATTTTTTGCATTAATTAAATATAAATACTAACATTAAGGCAGTAAACTACCTGAGGTACGTCCATGAGGCCTCTGCTAGAAAATTATTTTTTATATCGGGGCAAGCCTTTTAGCATTTAATCTCGATTATCGAGTAAAAACTTTATATTTGATTTTGTTTAAAACCAAGCATAAAAATGCGTAAATTCCTACCCTTTTTATTTTTAATACTATCTTTTGAATTAGATGCTCAGGCTCCCCAAAAGCTAAGTGCATCAGCGATTTATGAAAAAATTGAAAAACTGAATTTTTTAGGTTCAGTTTTATATCTTGCAGCTCATCCGGATGATGAAAATACCCGATTAATTTCGTATTTCTCAAATGAAAAACATGCTAGAACGGCTTACCTTTCTTTAACCCGTGGCGATGGAGGGCAAAATCTGATTGGTCCCCAAATCCGGGAACAATTGGGTTTAATTAGAACTCAGGAGTTGTTAGCAGCACGCAAAATTGATGGTGGACGGCAATTTTTTAGTCGTGCTAATGATTTTGGTTATTCTAAAAATCCAGAAGAAACTTTAAAAACCTGGAATAAAAACGAGGTTTTAAGTGATGTAGTTTGGGTAATTAGAAATTTTAAACCCGACGTAATCATTAACCGTTTTGATCACCGTACGCCAGGAACAACCCACGGTCACCATACCGCTTCGGCTATTTTAAGTGTAGAAGCTTTTGAGATCACCAAAGACCAGTCTATATTCCCACAACAGTTGGAATATACCACAACATGGCAGCCAGAACGCTTATTTTTTAATACCTCCTCCTGGTTTTTTGGCAGTCAGGAAGCGTTTAGAGAAGCCACAAAAGATGAGAAATACCTAACTTTTGATACGGGGGTCTATTTTCCTTTAAAAGGACTTTCTAATCCAGAAATCGCTTCGCTAAGCCGTAGCCAGCATCAGTCGCAAGGTTTTGGAAGTACAGGTTCCCGTGGTAGCGAAATGGAATATTTAGAGCTTATTAAAGGTTCACAACCAACTTCCAGGGAAGATGTTTTCTCGGGAATAAATACCAGTTGGACACGTGTTGAAGGTGGCGCTCAAATTGGTGAAATTTTGGGTGATGTTCAGAAAAATTTTGATTTCACCAATCCTTCAGCCAGTTTACCTAAGCTTTTAAAGGCCTACTCCTTAATTCAGAATTTAAAAGACGAACACTGGAAAACCATAAAAACTGAAGAAATAAAAGGAATTATACAGGCGTGTGCGGGACTTTATCTTGAAGCAGTATCAAATTCAGAATTTGCTTCGCCTGGCGATAATATCAGGCTTCATCTTGAAGCTATTAACCGTAGTACAGCCAACGTAACATTAAAATCTATTGTCCTTAATCCACAAAATAGAGTTGAAGAAACCGCTACTTTACTACCCAATAACGAAGACTGGAAAAAATCTTTTGACTATAAAATTCCTCTAAACGCGGCTTATACTTCACCTTACTGGTTAAATAAAGAAGGAACGGTAGGTATGTATCGTGTAGATGATCCCAAGCTTATTGGAAAACCAGAAACTCCGCATACCAGCACGGTAACTTTTAATATCGATATAAACGGCACTTCCATTTCCTTTAAAAAAGAAATTGTTTACAAATACAACGACAATGTAAGCGGCGAAAATTACGAGAATTTTGAGATTATCCCACCAGTATCAATCGGTTTTGCAGATGATGTTATTCTTTTCCCTAACCAGGAAAGTAAAAATATCAGGATAAAGGTTACGGCAGAAAAAGACAATACGCGAGGAATATTAAAATTAGATGCCCCCTCGGAATGGCAGATCTCACCAAAATCTGAAGCGGTTAACCTTCCGCAGAAAGGAAGCAGTATCACCTATACGTTTAAAGTTACTCCCCCCTCATCACAAAATGAAATTTGGATTCAGCCTGAATTTGAAACTTCAGAAGAAACCTATAAGGACGAGGTGATTACCATAAATTACCCGCACATCCCAAAACAAACGCTTGTTGTTCCTGCAAAACTAAAACTGGCTAAAATCGATATTCAGAAAAGAGGAGAAAATATCGCATATATCGCCGGTGCCGGTGATGTAGTGCCTGAAAGTTTACGCCAAATTGGTTATCATGTAAGCGTGCTATCTCCTGCCACAATAAACGCAGATGCTTTAGCTAAATACGATGCGGTGGTTACCGGAGTTAGAGCATATAATGTTTTGGAAGAACTTCGTTACAAGAATAAGGAATTAATGAAGTATGTTGAAAACGGTGGCACACTGGTGTCTCAATACAATAAAGATCGTGGCATTACGGTAGACCAAATTGGCCCTTTTCCGTTTAAATTATCATACGATCGTGTAACTGAAGAAGATGCTGAAATTAATTTTATAGATCCCGATTCCCCCGTTTTAAATACACCTAACAAAATCACCAAAAAAGATTTTGATGGTTGGGTACAGGAACGCGGACTATATTTCCCAAACACCTGGGATGAAAATTACGATACGGTATTATCCATGCATGATAAAAATGAAGAAGCCATGCAAGGCAGCCTCTTAATTGCCAAATACGGTAAAGGTTATTATGTTTATACCGGGTTAAGCTTCTTTAGACAATTTCCTGCCGGAGTTGCGGGATCGTACCGCCTTTTTGCTAACTTGCTTTCTCTAGGAAAATAATGGAAGAAAAGCCTGAAAAATATCAATGGAAAATGCGATACACCGCTGTACTGGTCGCCAACGCCATCTATATTATTGCCTTTTATATTATAATGAAATCCTTCGCGTAACATGCAATTAATTGACTGGATAATTTTAATAGTTACCATAAGTTCGATTGTTTGGTATGGCGTTTACAAATCTCGTGGTAGTAAGAACGTTCAGGACTTTATAAAGGGTGGTAACGATGCCCAATGGTGGACGATTGGTCTATCAGTGATGGCTACTCAGGCCAGTGCGATCACTTTTTTATCTACCCCGGGACAGGCATTTAACGATGGGATGGGCTTTGTGCAGTTTTATTTTGGACTGCCTATCGCTATTGTCATTATCTGTATCGTTTTTATTCCTATTTATCACCGATTAAAAGTTTATACCGCTTACGAATATTTAGAAACCAGATTCGACCAGAAAACAAGAGTGCTAACCGCTTTATTGTTTTTGATCCAGCGTGGGTTGGCCGCCGGACTAACTATATTTGCACCTGCTATCATCCTTTCTGCTGTTTTGGGCTGGGATCTTACCACGCTTACATTACTAATCGGGATATTGGTAATTATTTATACCGTTTCTGGTGGTACTAAAGCGGTGAGTGTAACTCATAAACAGCAAATGGCGGTAATTCTAACCGGAATGATCGCAACATTTTTTATCATTTTATATTACCTACCGGAAAATATCACATTTACCAAAGCACTGGAAATTGCCGGAAGCGAAGGAAAAATGGATGTGTTGGATTTTTCTTTCGACTTTAATAACCGATATACGTTTTGGAGTGGTATTATAGGAGGAACCTTCCTATCGCTTTCATACTTTGGAACCGACCAAAGCCAGGTACAGCGTTATCTCTCTGGTAGAAGCGTAAGAGAAAGTCAGTTAGGTATGGTATTTAACGGATTTCTAAAAGTACCTTTACAATTTTTTATATTATTAGTGGGCGTCATGGTTTTTGTATTCTATCAGTTTAACAGCACACCACTTAATTTTAATCCAGCAGCAACCGAAGCGGTTTTAAACTCAGATTATGCCGGGCAGTACGAGGACTTAATGGTGACCCATCGCGAGCTTCAGAAACAAAAACAAAAACTTACTTTAGATTACGCCCAGAAAATCGATCAGATTTCTGAAACCGAAAATCAGCAATTTAAGGCCCAGCTTTCCGCTTTAAACACTCAGGAATTCGAAAATCGGGAAAAAGCAAAGATGTTTATAGATGCGGCAAAAACCAACGCAGAGAGTAATGATAAAGACTACGTATTTATTCATTTTATCCTAAATAATTTACCACGGGGAGCTATTGGCCTTTTACTCGCAGTTATTTTGTGTGCCGCGATGTCTTCTACCGCTTCAGAACTAAATGCGCTGGCATCCACGACCACGATTGATATTTATCGAAGAAATCTGAAAGAAGAGAAAAGTGAAGAACATTATTTAAATGCTTCAAAATGGTTTACCTTTATGTGGGGTGTTTTAGCCATCATTTTTGCCAGTGTAGCCGATCTTTTTGATAACCTTATTCAGCTTGTAAATATTATAGGTTCGATATTTTATGGTAATGTACTGGGCATATTTTTACTGGCATTTTTTATAAGATTCGTTAAAAGCAATGCCGTTTTTATTGCAGCCATAATCACCCAATTAATTGTAATCTTGGTTTATTTTTTAGATATTTTACCGTACTTATGGTTAAACGTTCTTGGCTGCCTTTTAGTGATGAGTATTGCTTTATTTCTCCAAACAACAACCCAACCTAAAAATGCATCATAATGAGTAAAATAATAAACTGGGGAATCTTAGGACCAGGCAAAATTGCTAAAAAATTTGCGTTAGGTTTATCCTATGTTCCCAATGCCAATTTGTATGCGGCTGCAAGCCGGTCTTTAGAAAAAGCTAAAGATTTTTCTGCAGAAATGGGAGCCGATAAAGCCTATGGCAGTTATACTGAAATGTTAAATGATCCTAAGGTAGATGCTGTTTACATTGCTACTCCTCACGTATTTCACTATGAGCATACCTTACTTTGCCTAAAACATAAAAAGCCTGTTTTGTGTGAAAAGCCTTTTGCCATGAATAAAAATCAGGTAAAGGAAATGATCGATTTTGCACAAAAACAGGATACATTTTTAATGGAAGCCATGTGGACGCATTTTCTGCCGCATTTTAAATATACTAAGGAAGTTATAAAATCTGGCAAATACGGAAAAGTTTTAGCGATGGAAGCCGATTTTGGTTTTGATGCTCCTTTTAATGCCAACAGCAGGATCTACAATAAAGCATTAGGTGGCGGGAGTTTACTGGATATTGGTATCTATCCAATTTTTGCGGCCTTGAGCTTTCTGGGTAAACCAGAAAAAATAGAAGCAACCGCTAAAATGACCAAAACCGAGGTAGATGCCAGGTGTCACGCTACATTTTTTTATCCTGAAAACGTAAAAGCAGAGCTTTACAGTTTTGTAGATAAACATACTGATGTTGCTGCCACCATAAAATTAGAAAAGGCCGAAATTTATATAAAACCACGATTTCATCAACCAAGCTCGGTGGTGATCACTACTGAAAATGATTGCTTCACTAAAGAATTTGGAGTAAAAGCTAATGGATATAATTTTGAAGCCGAACATGTAGGCCAAATGCTATTGGAAGGTAAAAAAGAAAGTACTGAAATGAGTTTTGACAAAAGTTTAGAACTTATAGAAATGCTGGATAAGGTTCGGGAAAAAATTGGTTTGGAGTATTGATAAGATTAACGTTATAAAAAAGAAAAAGCTGTTCAATTGAACAGCTTTTTTAATATTAGAAATCTTTTTAAAGACCAATTATTTTGCTCCCCATTCTTTTAAAGAATCTTCATTCATTTTCACATAATCCTGGTTACCCGCTTTTTTAGCAGCAGCCAAAGACTTTTTAGCAGCTTCAATTGCCTCGTCTTTTTTACCTAAATCAGCAGCGATCAAGGATTTTTTTCTTAGCATCCAGTAAGCATTTGGATTAGCTTCAATTGCCTTATTGATCCAATCCCATGCTTTATTTAAATCTTTTCCGGCATCATGGTAATAGGCCGCTGCCGCATAATAGTCACCAGCTCCGGGACCATTCATTACGCTATCGATACTTGCCATTGTTTTCTTATCTGTTGGAACTGAAAAAGATAAAAAAGCTACCGTATTTTCCCATAAGAAATTTAGAGTAGCGCCATCATTTGTAAGTTCATCGATAAGAATAGTGAAGCTTTGCATTTCCATAGGCAATTTAACCACCTCTGCTTTTGCTTTTAAAGCAACCATACTGTCATCCCAATTTTGAGGATTTCCCCAGTTATTGGTAGATTTATAAAAAATCACCTCCCAACTATCTTTATTTGGGATCGTATAGATCGCGTATTTGCCCGCTTTTAAAGTTTGTCCCTGTATTTCTACATCATCAGAAAAACTAATCACTGTATTCTCATTGGCCCCGGTTCTCCAAATTTCTCCGTAAGGCACAAGGTCTCCAA
>CEWI01034533.1_pt1 | contig 11795 bp, 22 predicted proteins | sample 531271 | NCBI WGS metagenome assembly CEWI01 (sample SAMEA2622499, study PRJEB7988) | marine metagenome | biome: marine biome (ENVO:00000447); feature: mesopelagic zone (ENVO:00000213); material: "saline water (ENVO:00002010), including plankton (ENVO:xxxxxxxx)" | depth 350 m | reverse complement strand
ACCCATTGCGAAGGTGTAAGACCAGTATCAACTTGTTCTGACCAGTAAACCTGACCTTCTTTCAGCCAAGTATGCGCAATTTTACCACCTTTACCCTGACCAGGAAAAGCAGACATCGGAGGATTGTAATCTGAGACATCTGACCATATATCTTCATAAATAGACGTTACCCATTGCGGTTTAGTAGTTAAAACTTTAGTTTCTTTTATTGTTCCTTCATGTTCACTACCTAATTCATCCATCCATGTGGTAACAGGCTCTTCTACATTGGGATTTTCAAATTTTTGAATTACTTGACCCTGTTCATCTAACTGTTCAGCAAAATGGGAACTAAGGTAGCGTTCTGTCATCCTGTCAACATGAACTGCTTGATCTCCTTTTCCTAATTTCACATTTTCTGGCAGATCTGGGCCTTCTTGTCTTGTTACAGCATTTACTAGGGTATTACCAGTATAAGTAGTTTCTGTTTTACCAGGTAATTGAGCATAATTTGGAATTGTTTGTGAAGCAGAGGTAATTAGTGAGCCAGGATGCCACCCTTTTATTGCTTCAAGTGCATCTCTAGTCAGGTAAGGTTTGCTGGAGTCGCCTTTATACTGTATGTCAAGCTCTTTATTGATTAAAAACTGTCTTGCACCAGCTTTAAACTCTTTAGCCATCTCAGGATTCTTAAATTTCTTTGCATTTACAGCATCAATGAAGAAATCCCTTGTTTTGGTAAGAGAGGTTTTTTTAACTAAGCCCTGTTCCTTGACATATGCAGCAACTCTATCATACATCTCTCTTGCCATTTGCTCTGGCTTCGACTCAAGTGTACCTGATCGGGTAAAGAATGCTTTTTGCTTTGCACCAATGCCTTTAATATATGCTTCTCTTAGATCTACCTTCTCCTGCCATGACCTACCTTCTGAAGCAAATTTTCCTGTTGTAACAGGCAGTATGCGTATCCCCTGTGCATTCTTACGAGCTTCAGCAGCTTTAGCTGGTAACCCTTCTGATAAAGCCTTTTGGTATATCTGTTTATTATAGTCTCTAGCAGCATGGGAAATAATGGAGCCTACAGAGGTTCTAGGCTTAATTAGATGTAGCTTCTCTGTCTGTGCAAGGTTTCTAGGAGGTTCTTTAGTTATTTTTCCTTTATCTACCCATTTATGGTGTGCAGCTTTGACTTTATTGCTTGATTCTACATATCCAGCAAAGTCCTTGCGACCTCCTGTATGTTGTAGATTTTTAGATCCTTCAGTAAAGAGCTTCCCATCTTTCCCCATACCAGTTCCTCTGGTAATCCAGATTTTGCCCTGGTTCTCTTTAGCTGTTGCAACATTGAGGAAATTCTGCTTGATCTTCTCAACAAGATCGTGATCGCTTAGTTCCCAATCTCCTGCAACTTCAATATAACGTTTTTCGACATTCCTTTCGGTTTGTCCTCTTCGTTTTTTAGCCATAAGAATTTAAAAATTTCTTTAGTAGGGGGCCTTCAATCCTATAATTTAAAGGGTACTCCATTGCATGTATCCGCATCAAAAAATCAACGCCACTCTTCGTATCCGTTTTATTCCAAAGCTCAAGGAACCTTTCTGCAATCTCTAATGTTTCTACTTCCATCAATGAATCAATCTTTTGACTTGAATCCAGAGAATGAAAGCCTGTTGTTGGTAACAAATCGTAAAAGCCATCAATGTTCATGGCTATTGAAATTTCTTCAGACATAGACAGTATGGACTTTTTTAGTTTTACTAATTGTCTGTTTCTTCTTCTTGGGTTTCTGTTTTGTTAACTCTTTCTTTTCTTTATTGTCTTGATCTCTTGAACCTGTTAACAAAGTCTTTTTCCGTTCGTATTCTTCCACTACGTCGGCATTTTCTTTTTTTTCTTCAGGTGTTAACTGACGTGACTCCTTTAAATCTGTTAACATCGTCAATCCCTTACCAGCATAGTTATGCTTTCCACCATGAGGGTTAGACGCATAAGGCTTCTTATCTGTCTTATAAGGATGATAACCAGGCATTATTTTTTTATTTCTTTAATTAAGGATCTTCCTTCTTTTTCAGTTAGTTCTCCTTCTAAAACCTTGCGCCATATGTTGTCTTCTCTCTCGCCCATATCATCCTTCGGCTCCTCCTTCGGCAATTCTTGTGATTGCTTTGTAACTAGGCTTTGTGCATTCTGTTTAATTGGAGGACTTAATGCAGGAGGACTCCATTTACCCATGTTATAGGGGAAACTTTTTGGATTAGTACCAAACCACTCATGTGATAAGTTGTTCCAGAATTGTTCAGCACCTTGAACTGCTTTAGGATGACCAGTACGAGGATCGTTGCTTCCATCTCCAATGACAGCCTTACCTAATGCACCTGGCTTACCCCTTTTGTCCAAACGGCTTCTACGACCACGAACTCCAGTTTGTTTCCCTGCATTCGCTTGGTTTCTTGTTTGTGCTGTATGACTCATTTTAATCTCCTGTCTTCGGAATTAACTTTTTAAGTTCTTTGCCATATAACTTCCAAGTTTTTCTATATTCAAGATCAAGCAAGTCTATCCAGTCTTTCAGACAGTCCAGCTTAAATAAATAGTTATCATCTGCAAATTTGTCTTTAATCTTAATAGTACCTTCACCATATTCGTTGTGCGATATTAAGTTAATCGCTATTGTCTTATGCCCCATTTTATTCTCCTGTTATTTCTGGTCCACTTATCTGCTTCCTTGTCCTTAACGAGTGTACTAATAGCTTTGCACCATCCTTGCCAACAAGTGCAATTAACTGTTCATTCATTTCCTCAATGTTCTTTCCAAGCGAGTTTTCATCATATGCCTTATATCCTGCTCGGTCAAGCATATCCTTTGCAGCTCCTAATCTGACAGTCTCGCTCATTGCGTTATCCATCAAACTTTCAACTACTGCCAATGCTTTAGGTCCAGTCTGTCTCAACCGTTCCTGCATTCGCTTCTCAATCTCTTCCTGGTGTTTCCTTTTTAATGCATAGCCTGTGGATCTGTTAGGCTTATACCCCCCTTCGCTTAAAGAAGCTAAGACGTTCCCTGTCTCAACGTAAGTCTGTATAAAGGCTTCGCTATCTGGCATCTTCGCTCCAATGGATTGTGCGGTCAGCAGAGGAGAAGGAACTTACCAACCGCACCTTTTGTGTAAAGTTATAGAAAGGTTAAAAACTATAACTATTTAAGATTTTTCCAAATATTTTTAAGTATGTCAAGTTTTTTGTAAAATAATTTATTTTTCTGTTATATCAGTTAACACTTGTTTTACTCCAATTTAGGGGGATAGGACATTCATATAGGTGGCATAACACGTTTTGTGGGGGAGGGGGGGTCTTCAGCGTTGATTATGCAAAGGCGGTGGTACACATAGCACAGCGCAGCAAAGTTCTGATCACGTTTGATGGAGATACATAGAACCACTAATCTGTTAAGTAAGATATCAGTACAAAGTTCAAACCAGATAGTACAATGCATATACTAATATAAACATAAACACCAGTATATATTATACTAGTATATATATAGTATATAGTAATATAGCTTCCACACATGCATTACTATTAACCTTCTAAGCTACTCTGGATTCTATTATCTTTTACTTCTAGTGTAATACAGACAGTTTGCTCGCTTCGCTCGAGTCTAGTTGCTGTAATACATGGTTCATCGGCAATAAAGCCGTTGTGCCATATTTCGTTTAACCATCCATATGGAGAACATCATGGAAACTAATATCGCAAGCACAAAAAGCCTGAATAAGGCACAACTCGTAGACGAGAACGCTAAACTACGAGCGCAATTGACTGCACTTGGCAACCAGGTTGCTAGCACACAGAAGTACACCAACGTACGTTCTGTAACATTCCAACGGAATGAAGTAGTTCAACCATCTGTACCAGAAGCACTGGAGCAGTTGCGTGAACTCAACGCCATTGCACAGATGGCACAACTTGTAGAGGAATGGAAATCCGCAATGGTATCAATTACTGATAGAAACGGATACAAGCGCAATGTGCGTCGAGTATCTCATTATCAGGAGATTGATGTGCTTGAAACTGAAGCTGAGCTTCAACACAGGCTAGATGTTGCAGTTGCTAGTCGTAATCCAGAAGATCCAGGTTACGAGAAGGATGCAGCACCTGGTCAAGGCATTGGCACTTCTCACAAGATTTTCCATACTTCCGAGAGTCTTGACAAGTTCAAGCCTGAAGACAAATACAAGGGTGGCAAAGCAATGGCTACCTTTGGCACAAATGTACAACAGATTCCACATGAAGAGCATGAGGAGTTGTTAGTACGCAATCCAGAGAGCAAGAAGATGCGTATGCAAGTACGAGAAGTAGCATAACATAATTCTTGCAAGCAACAGGGGGCGTAGCTCAGTCGGCTGCGCCTCCTTCGCAAGGGCAATGAACTGCCTTAGCGAACAAGACTAAACATGTTAACCCTAACGAGAGATGAATATGTATGTCGAATTTAACGAAGATGGATCAATCACATGGTTTGAATCGGAAGACTCAGATCCAGAGGAATTTGACCTCGAACCAGAACGGGAGCTTGACTTCGGAAGTTGATGATCACCTGTTTAAACATAAAGGCAAATATGGCTTAGTTCTAGCAATACTGCTATGGATTTGTACGCCAATAATCGCAATGTTAGTCATCTTTGGTTTTGGATATATAACTAAAGCCAACGCTGACAAAATTAGAAACAACAAACGGAGATAAACATGAAAGATTTAACAATAGAAGATGTAAACAGAGCAATTGGTGATACAGTAACACCAGTAGCCGAAAAAGCAAGTGGAGTACTTGGCAAAATGAAGACATCACCAAGTAAGATTAACAGCTTCGTAAAAAGAGCAGTAACAAAGGTATTAAACTTCATATGGAGACTAATCACTTCTCCGTTCATGCCAATTGTTAATCATTGGAGGAACTCATGAGTGCAAATAAGTTTGCATGGACAATACTTGTAGTATGGACATTAGTGGGTTCGCATCTGTTAATGTATCATTACTGGTAGTCGAGTAAACATGTGGCTGGCGAAGCATTAGTAACCAGTCACATTAATTTTACAAACCAGACTGTTTAGCGAACAGCAAACACGAATTTAGTTTTAACCTTTCATGGAGTGAGTATGGTCAAAATTATTAAATTTGAAACGATAAAGAAAAGCAAAAACATGGAGAAACAACAGGATCATGTAATTCCATTAGTAATAGAGTCACTCGAACTCAATATTGCACATAGTTTAATGGATCGTAAACTTAAGAAAGCAAAAGATTTAGAAAACATCTTACAATATTTGAAAGGAAACAATGGGAAAGACAGTTAAAAAGGAAGAAGTAACAATTGAAATGATAGCAGCACTTAACAAACAATATAGAAGTTTATATAACATTACTGTAGAATTAAATAAGAGCCAGGAAAGAATGAGACTACTGTTTGAAAACCTGGTAGTGTTAACTGAGGAAACAGCAAATTTGTTGTTAATCATAGGCAGTAGCAAGGGTGGAGAGGCAACATCAGAATTTGGCTCAGAAACAAGAAGACAATATAAGAAACTGTTAACCGTAATGGAAGGGAGGATAAATGCAAATAATTAGTGCCAAAACAGTTAGCCCAAATAATGCTAAAACGGATATGTGTGAATCCGTTCCACATGAAGTCACTTACAGACTTAATGAAAATTCTAAAAAAAGCAAAAAAGTAATCATGGCAAGAGATCCTATGGATGCAATAGATAAAGTAAGAAGGGAGGAAGAATGGGTGAAGAAAGCAACGGAAGATTTAATGACCAGAAAAACATTAAACGAGTAGTCGAAGAAAACCCTACAGTTAGCATTCTAGTACATCAGTTATGTTCAGAAATGTTAGCAATGAAGAAGCAATTAACTGACTTAGAAGCAGAAGTTAAGTTAAATCAGCTTCGACATGAAGATGAAATGGGAGATGCATATGCAAACATTGCAATCCTAATGAAGAGAAACTTTATCCAGGAGCAATTATGAAGACAATGACAGTAAAACAGATGGAGGAATCAATGGGAAGATGCCCCATGTGTGCAGCATTATTAGAAATGCAACCAGGGCCACTTCATAAAGAAGGTGGTAAAACATTTTGTAACACAACACATGCATATGATTACAGAATGAGTCTTGAACCAATAGAAAAACAAAAACAAATGGGAGGAATATAATATGTTACAAACAGCTAAAGAAGAAGAAGCAAAATTTACAAGCTATGAAGAGTTAAAAGACTTCGTAGAAGATGATAGTCACAGTACAAAGGTACATAGGCTAAATTTAACAATGGGAGATCAGCTATCAATGCATGATGACCATAAGTTAGTATTCAAACCAGTTAATGCAATGGCCTCTGAGGTCTATGATTTCACACCTAGTGCATTAAAGAAGTTATTCACAATAATGGGTTGTGGACCACTATTTAACAGCATGAGCCTAGAATCGAGCTTTGGGATGGCAACTGCATATATTAACAACATATTATCACCAAAGAATCCATACTACAGGAAACTCAACGGATATAATTTCATTGAGAAGAAAGGAACAATAAATGGATTTTTCAGTCATAAATACACATATGTTAAGAATTCAGATGTATTAAGATCAGCAAATGAGTTAATGAAGATCGACAATGGTGATGGTACATTCAATTTTGAAGAAGCATCAGTAGTTAACACACGAATGAAACTACGTGTTACTCAGGAATACACAGGATTTAAGCTGAAAGACAACAAAGATGATATATGTAAACTTGGTCTTGAACTAAGAAATAGTCATCTAGGAGATACTGCACTCAGCACAATGATATTCGTAAAGAGGCTTATTTGCGGAAATGGTGCTATAGCGAACAGCAGTAAGATGCATAACAGAGTCATCCATAAAGGAGATGCTGGTAATCGAATAGGAGAGATTCTAAGCGATGCAGAGCAAGGTTATATTGATGTTAAAAACAGAATAGAGACACTTTTATCTATTCCATATAACATCACATCTGAATATGACCACAAATCAACTGCAAGGGTCATGTTACAACATAATGCACCAGTTAAGGTGCTTCCTGAAATGTCAGAGGGTAGATGGTACAACCCGAACAAGAAATTTAAGAGTGACTATGATAAAACTCAACAACTGACATCCTGTGTAAATCATTTGGATAATATTCCACATAAGTATCCTGGTATATGTTCAAATATATTTAATTCGTACTATAAAGACAATTCGGAACGTAGTTTATATGATTGGACAGAAATATTTACAGAAAGAGCCAATCATGAGTCCTATTCTATCACAGAGAAGGAGGAAATACAAGAAAATGTAGGCTTTTTAGTCGCAAATCTGGCTAAAAATAAAGTATTATTTACAGGCACCAGCTGAGTCGGTGCTTTTACAGCGACATGGATGTTGCGTTCGGACAGTCCTAGTGGGTAGACTCGGGCTATATGCAAAGACGTACCACAGAGCATATGGGCTGTCCGTTTCACTTAACAATCAAACAAAAAAGGTAATTATGGGGTTAGATATGTACGCTTGTAGCGTAGATAAAGAAGATCATCCAGTTAAGCTAGACCAGGAATTGCCAGAATCAACATATTTCTGGAGAAAACATACAAAGTTACATCAGTTCATGAATGATTATTACTTCCAGTTAGTAGAAGATGGAGAAATTAAAGAACCTGAAAATGCAAGAGAAAATAGTCCATTCGGAACATTCAACTGTGTACCATTATATCTTCCAATGGAAACAATCAGAGAATTAGATGAACTAGTAAGAAATGAGGAATTACCTGAAAGTGATGGTGGTTTCTTTTGGGGTCATCAATGGCAGGATGAAACAGCTGCAGATAATAAGCAGCAAGACATAGCATTCTGTAAATGGGCAATGAACGAAACTGACAAAGGCAATTATATTTACTATAGTTGTTGGTTTTAAGTTGACACTATGTTAGTTGTGGTGTAAAGTTAATATACATTACAACTAATATAGGAGAATTTATGGAAATGAAAGAACAAGTAGACGCATTTAATATCAGACTTACTGATATTGCGGAAGAAACAGGATTCAGTCTTCCATACGTTGGTATGGTATTAAGTGGTAAAAGAAACAATAATCAAATCATAGCAGCTATTCATTTGGCCTTAGAAGCCAAGAAAGCTAAATTAAGAAACTTAATTAATTAAAGGAAACATGTCTAAAGCGATCTACACTAAAACACAGTTCGATCCAAGTGATCAAGAAGAAAGAAGATTAAGAATAGGGAGTTCAGATGCTCCAGTTATTACAAGAACAGCACCATTTCAAAACCAAATACATAATACCTGGTTAGGTTTATGGCAGATAAAGACAGGCAAGGCATTAGCACCTGACTTATCAGAGAACGAAGCAGTTCAATGGGGTCTTGACATGGAAGATACTGTTAGAATGAGAGCAAAGAGGCATTTAGGCGTAGAATTAAGGAAAGCTGGTGAAACATTCTACCACAAGAAATATCCTTTCTTATGCGCTCATCCTGATTCTGTTATTAAAGGGATCAAAGAGATAGGAGAAATTAAATGCCCAGGTATGGGAACAATGATGAAGATGGGTGAAAACCTTGAAAACTTCATGGATTCATACAAAGCACAGGGTATTCATCAACTCCTGGTAATGGATAAGATGAAAGCAGTACAGTTTTATGTACAATACCCTCAAAAGCGTTTAAAAGTCTATAGAATGGAAAGAGATGATCGTGCTATAGACAATTACCTCCAATTAGCTTTAGCGTTCTGGGAGCTAGTTGAGAGTGATATCCCCCCAGAGCCTCAAACTGAAGTTGAAGCAAATAAATCATATTTCCATCATCAGAAGGAATATATGGCCTACAATGAAGACATTGCTCGAAATGTTCGAGATATAATGATCTTTGAAATGCAAGAATCAGAAATTGGTGAAAAGAAGAAAAAGCTGAGACTTGAAGTAAAGAAAGCCATAGGTAAATTTGCTGGTATGACTTGGGATAAAGATTCTAATGTTCAGCTTCAGCGTTATGAGCGACCCACCTTTAATGAAGATAGCTTCTTCGATAAAGAATCGGATGAAACAATAAAAGACTACTCTATCATGTCGATAGATAAAACACTTTTAAAGAAAGAGAATAGAGAACTCTACGATAAGCACTCTGAAACTAAGGAAATTACTCGTTTGGTATTACCAAAGAAGTAATTAACAACTGTAACTTAGAGGCTAAGGTAGGTGCGGAGGTTCTTCATTCGTCATAACTTCGCAATTTCATGACCTACTAAAGCGATAAGGTTATTAGGGTTTCCGAAGCTGTCTCTAGGTTACATGTTATTAACAATCAAACTAAAAAAGGTATAAATGAATGAATTACAAACAATAGACAAGGATGCTATTGAAAGAGCATTAATGGATGGTGATCTGTCAGCATTATCAGCAGATCAGAAATTAGCACATTATCAGTCCGTGTGTCAGACAATTGGATTGAATCCCCTTACAAAACCATTCCAATACATAACACTTAACGGCAAACTCCAAATGTATGCACTCAAGGGTGCTACTGATCAGCTGCGTAAGATTTACAAGATTGATTGTGAGATTGCAAATACTGAGACAAAAGCGGATCTCTATATTGTCCAGGTTAAAGTCAAAGACAAATATGGAAGAACTGATGAAGATATGGGCTTTGCAAAGATTGATGGCTTAAAAGGTGATGCATTAGGCAATGCAATGCTTAAAGCTGTTACAAAAGCCAAAAGACGAGCAACTTTATCTATGTGCGGATTAGGCATGTTAGATGAAGATGAAGTAAGGACAATAAATGATGATAAAGGTGATGGTTGGGGTAAGAAGAAAGAAGATGACCTCAATGAACACATAGAAAATCAGTTAAAAGTCCTTAAACCACCTACTGACAAAACTGACAATCCCCCAGGAGACGACTCCTCAAAAGGTTCAAAAGTAGAAGAAAAGATTGTTGCTGTTAACCTTCCTGAAGAACTCAAAGAAGTTGCTAAAGATGCAGTTGTCAGAGAGCAAATGAAAGAAGGTATATTACTAGAACTTGAAACTATGTTAGGATTTAACATAACAGAAATGTTAATTGAAGGTTCTAAATCTGAAGATATAGAAGAAGTAGCAAAATATCATATCCAGGGATTTACTAACATGGTTGATCTTTACTCAGAAAAGTCTGCAGTCTGGAAAGATACTCTTACAGAGGAAGCATTTCAGGAAGTTCACGATTTCTGTGTAGAGGTTAAAAAGTACTTCATGCCATTTATAGGAGGAACAAATGAAGAAAATTGATGTTCCTGATTGGATCGAAAAGGAAATTTGGATAGCTTTTATAAAGCACAGAAAAATTACTTGTCGAAAACCAATGACAGAACGTGCTGAGTTTCTAATATTAAGGAAACTTGAAAAAGCAAAAGATGAAGGATATAACCCCAACGATTTATTAGATGAAGCAATCGAAAAAGGTTGGCAAACAATATATCCAAAACCTCATCAATTAATTAAACATGATGGTTCTCATGTTCCACCTATGTATCGTGGATCGGTATTAAACCCTGATTACCAGGAATGGTTAGCTAACAAAGAATTCATGGAGTTAAATGGAGCAACAGATACATCCCCAAGTAAGGAAGCTCGTAACGCGGCTTTGCGAAGCGTTCAACGTGCCAATTTCGAGCATAAAGTTGCAGATTTGGCAGGAAAAGCTGAAAAGTCCAAACCCCGACGTCTTAACTGAAACATATAATATAATTACAGATGGTAGAGGGGAATCTCATAAGATGCCCACTATTGCTGAATTTATATCTATGTATAAAGAGCGTGAACGTGTATTTCTTATGAATCAGAATCTCTTAATTACTGCAGAATATGGTACTAAGACTACTGATAAGGATTACAATCGTACACGAGTTAAAGAAATCATTGATACATTGAAAGGAGATAGCGTAAATAGACCAACAACTCACTTATGTGATATGCCACATGAGTTTACTTCCTCTGATTTAAAAGGGAGGTTAACAAGAGATGCTCGTGGTAGAGATCATTGTTATTATCATAATCATCCAAAAAACATAGTATAATTGTTCTCAGATCGCTCTAGAACGAAAGGAAACCATGATACTGGATGTAACACCTGTGTCAAAACCGAGAATGACAAGAGCAGACCGCTGGAAGAAAAGGCAATCTGTACTTAAGTTTTTTGCCTTTAGGGATGCAGTAAAGCAAAGTCCTGCATGGAAAACATTGCAATTACTAGATATGGATTCATTCAAGATAGTATTCCATGTTCCTATGCCTAAAAGCTGGTCTAAAAAGAAGAAAGCCCAATTTGAAGGGAAACCCCACCAACAACGTCCTGATCTGGACAACTATTTAAAGGCATGGAAAGATTCTGTCTATGAAGAAGATGCTGTTGTGTGGCATGTCGAAGCAACCAAACTATGGACTTCTGGTCCTGGTTACATAATGGTCATACAAACATGAAAACAGTCAAAGTAAAGAAACTATGGATGGGTCACTTAGTCTCAATCAGAGACTATTCAGTTAACAAAGGAATAGAAGAAGGAGGTATAACAGTAGAACATGATAATAAAAAGATGTTTCTTTCAGTCGAAGAACTAAAGAAAGGTCTAGAAGAAAGACAACAAACTAGAAACTTAAACAGTAAGTTCAAACAAACAACCTATAGTTTAGTTGATTTTCGTTGGAATCCGTCTGATGAGACTCAAGAAGAACTACCATTTTAGAAAGGAAACAATGT
>CEWI01064221.1_pt1 | contig 11857 bp, 7 predicted proteins | sample 531271 | NCBI WGS metagenome assembly CEWI01 (sample SAMEA2622499, study PRJEB7988) | marine metagenome | biome: marine biome (ENVO:00000447); feature: mesopelagic zone (ENVO:00000213); material: "saline water (ENVO:00002010), including plankton (ENVO:xxxxxxxx)" | depth 350 m | reverse complement strand
AATCTTGACGTTGATCCACGCCATGCGGAAGAGAATATTCGAGTCACTACAGCCCTGCCCCATGGAACCGGTAAAGAAGTATCCGTACTGGTGCTCGCATCCGGGCCGAAGGAAAAAGAAGCTCTAGAAGCAGGCGCCGATTATGTTGGCAATAAGGAATATCTTGATAAAATCAAAGGTGGCTGGGCGGACGTGGATAAAATTATTGCTACGCCGGACATGATGGGTGAATTGGGGAAACTAGGTCGTATCTTGGGGCCGAAAGGTTTAATGCCCAATCCAAAAAGCGGTACTGTTACAATGGATGTAGCCAAAGCCGTAAAGGACTTGAAAGCCGGTCAGGTGGAACTTCGTGTTGAAAAAACCGGGATTGTACACGTGCCCTGTGGGAAATCATCTTTTGAAAAAGATGCAATCGTAGAAAATATCCGCACGATTTATGATACACTTATTAAAAATCGTCCTGCATCGGTTAAGGGGCAATATTTAGAAAAAATGTCAGTTTCATCAACGATGGGTCCCGGAATTAAAATTGACCACGCATCTATAAGGTAGAATTATGCCCAGTGAAAAAAATATAATAAAAGTAAAAGAACTCCAGGATACTTTTTCAAAAGCGAGGGCAGTGTATTTTACAGAATACCATGGTTTGGATGTGGAAAATATTACAAAACTGCGCAGTGAGTTTTATAAAGCAAAAATTGAGTATAAAGTTGCCAAAAATACATTATTGAAGCTTGCGTTGGCGGAAAACTCAATCGAAGGGATTGAAGATATTTTAAATGGATCAACTGCAATTGCCTGTTTCTTACGATGGCCCTGTCGCTCCTGCAAAAGTCATTAAAAATTTCAATAAAAAAAATGATTTACCGAAAGTAAAAGGTATATTATTTGAAGGTAAATTTTTACCGGGAAAAGAATTCAAACGTTTGGCTGATATGCCCAACAAAGATGAATTGCTGGCGAAATTGGTGGCGATGTTTAACAGCCCGCTGCAAAAGTTAATATCAACCATAAGTGCGCCTTTATCCAATACGATTGGTGTGCTTCATAGTTTGAAAGAACAAAAATCTGAATCTTAAAAAACAATAAGGAGTCATTTAATGGCCATTACTCGCGAAGATGTTCTGACCTATCTTGAAGAGTCAAATATGATTGAAATATCAGAACTGATCAGTGAAATTGAAGAAAAGTTTGGTGTAACCGCAGCAGCCCCTGTGGCAATGACAGCCGCCCCGGCAGCGGGTGGTGATGAAACAGGCGATGATATCCAAACTGAATTTGATGTTATCATCAAGTCACCCGGGCAGGCGAAAATCAGTGTCATCAAAGCTGTACGCGGTATTACCGACCTGGGATTGAAAGAAGCGAAGGAGCTAGTTGATTCCGCACCGAAAGCTGTTAAAGAGGGTGTATCTGAATCGGAAGCGAATGAAATAAAAACGACCTTGGAAGAAGCTGGCGCTGAAGTGGAAGTTAAATAATACTACACTGCTGCTTTTTCAATTCTTTTTCCAAACCAACATTAGGAGGCCTAATTGGGAGCCACAATAACTCAGTTAACAGAGCGAAAATCTTATTCCCGGATTCCCGCTTTTGTTGATGTACCAGATCTTCTTTCTATCCAGACAAAAGCTTTTCAACAGTTTTTACAGGAATGGGTTCCGCAGGAAGCGCGAATACCCATTGGTTTGGAGGGCGTTATTTCGCAATGTGTTTCCGATCGAGGACGCACATCGGAATTATATCCTGGAATACAAAACCTATTTTCTAGGCCAGCCTAAATATACTCCAGATGAATGCATGGACCGGGGTGTGACCTACTCGGCACCATTGCGTGTGCGTCTTGCTCTGCATATCACTGATGAAAATAATAAAAATAAGTATGTTCAAAGCATTGAACAGGATGTTTATTTTGGGAACATCCCCTATATGACAGAGAAAGGTACATTCATTATGAATGGCGCTGAGCGTGTTATTGTTTCACAATTACAAAGGTCACCAGGTGTATTCTTTGATGAATCTATCCACCCGAATGGTACAAAACTGTTTCAAGCCCGGATTATTCCTGCCAGGGGATCCTGGGTTGACTTTACGACGGATATCAATGACTGCCTTTTTGTCATTATTGACAGGCGCAGGAAATTTCCGGTCACCATGCTCTTAAGAGCCCTTGGCTATTCCACTGATGCAGATATTTTCAGAGCCTTTGGTAGCATCCAATCCCTTAGTCCTGGAAAAGATAACCTAGGTAAATTTATTGGTGCCACTATCATCGAGGATGTTGTAGATATAAATACAGGCGAAATTTTTGTGGAAGGCGGTAAGGATTTGACAAGTGAAGTAGCGGATACATTGAAGGAAGCCGGCGTCAAAGAGATTAAAGTCGTCGACGGCAATAAAAGTTTTTCATCTTTGCTGCTCCTCAATACGATAGAAAAAGATCCAACCCGGAGTACAGAAGAAGCGTTGGAAGTGGTTTATCAACTCTTAAGGACCAGTGAGCCGCCCAACCTAGAGACCGCCCAGAAATTTATCGAAAGAATCTTTTTCAGCCCCAAGAAATATGACCTGGGACAGGTAGGCCGCTATAGACTTAACCAGCAATTCAATCTGGATGTACCAGTGGATGATACGGTTCTTACTATGGATGATATTATCCAAGTTATCAGCTTTCTCATCGAAATGAGAAAAGGTGAACGGGGTGTGGATGACATAGACCATTTGGGAAACCGCCGTGTCAAAACTATCGGCGAGCAATTAACCAATCAATTCAGCATTGCCCTGAGTAGAATGATCCGTACGATCCATGAAAGGATGAATCTGCGTGAATCAGAAAGTATTACGCCACAGGATTTAATCAATTCACGGGTGGTCACCACGGTCATTAATACGTTTTTTGGGACATCCCAGTTGTCGCAGTTCGGTGATCAAACCAATCCGCTGGCTGAAATTACACACAAAAGAAGAATCTCTGCCCTGGGGCCCGGCGGTCTAACGCGGGAACGAGCCGGGTTCGAAGTTCGCGATGTGCATTATACTCATTATGGCCGCTTATGCCCAATTGAGACCCCTGAAGGACCCAATATTGGCTTAATATCAAGTTTGGCCATGTTTGCAGAGGTCAATGATCATGGATTTATTGAATCGCCTTACCGGCGTCTCAAAAAGAATAACGGCAAGGGCTCTTATGTGTCAGATAATATTGAATACCTAAGTGCTGATGATGAAGACCGGGTCTTGGTGGCCCAAGCCAGTACCCAAATTGATAAATCAGGAAAAATTATAGAAGACCGGATTCGGGCTCGGGTCAAAGGAGATTTCCCCATCGTTGGGCCTGATGATGTGGATTATATTGAAGTTTCCCCCAATCAGATTTTAAGTGTCGCTGCCGCTTTGATTCCATTCCTCGAGCATGATGATGCCAATAGAGCTCTCATGGGGTCAAACATGCAGCGCCAGGCAGTACCCCTAATATCGCCTCAAACCCCCATTGTCGGCACAGGCATTGAAAAGCAGGTAGCCATAGATTCCAGGTCTTGTGTTGTCTCTCCTGTGGATGGAACTGTAACCTATGTCGATTCAGAAAGGATCTGCATCAAGCGGAAGGATGTCCAAAATAGCCTTATCCTTTTTGAAGGGGAAGACGTTCTTGAAATCGAATTAAAGAAATTTCATCGCACAAATCAAAATACAGTACATAATCAGCGTCCTCTTGTAAAGGAAGGCCAATTTATCGCCGCAGGGGATGTCATTGCCGACGGAGCATCGACAAACCAAGGAGAGTTAGCATTAGGTGCTAATATACGCGTTGCATTCATGCCGTGGCGCGGTTACAACTTTGAAGATGCCATTGCTATTAGTGACCGCCTGGTAAAAGAAGACATATTCACATCAGTACACTGCCATGAGATCGAACTTGAAGTTCGCGATACGAAACGTGGCCAGGAGGAACTAACACCTGAAATACCCAATGTCAGCGAGGAAGCAACGAAAGAACTGAACAAGGATGGTATTATCCGTGCCGGTGCACGGGTCAAAGAAGGCAACATTTTAATTGGCAAAGTTACGCCAAAAGGTGAAACCGATCCCACGCCAGAAGAGAAATTATTGCGGGCAATCTTTGGTGAAAAAGCGGGAGAGGTAAAAGACGCTTCTAAGCGTGCGGAACCTGGTATTAAAGGTGTTGTGATCAAGACCCAGCTTTTTGAAAAGCAGGCTAAAAGGACAAAAAGGGAAGAACGGGCACAGATCCTAGAGTTCCAGAAGGAGGCGGCAAACTCTAAAAAACGATTAAAAGAATCCCGTGATGAAAAATTAATTGCTCTTTTAAAAGACCAGATCTCAAATGGTATTAGAGAACTCTCTACTGGAAAAACACTGATTAAAAAGTCCACTCGTTTAACACTGAAACGTTTGTACAGTTTCGATATGGAAAGATTCTCCCAGGACCAGGCCTGGGTTGAGGATAAACGAGTATGGGGGAAAATAAAAATAACCTGGCGATCGTTTCGCGAGGAATGGGCTCGTATTGAGACCCAGTTAGATCGTAATATTTTTAAATTAAGAATCGGGGATGAACTCCAACCGGGAATATTGAAATTGGCGAAGGTGTTTGTGGCTCAAAAGAGGAAAGTTTCTGTGGGTGACAAATTATCAGGACGTCATGGCAATAAAGGTATTGTAGCCACAATTGTTCCGGAAGAGGATATGCCGTTCACTGAAGATGGTAAACCAGTTGATGTTGTACTGAATCCTTTGGGTGTCCCATCCCGCATGAACTTAGGACAACTGTATGAAACAATGCTCGGCTGGGTTGGAGAAATCACAGGCCAAAAATTTGCTACGCCTGTTTTTGATGGAGCATCTCCAAAAGAAGTTGAGCAAGAAATGAAAAATGCCGGGCTTCCTATCACTGGGAAAACCCGCCTTATCAATGGTATGACAGGGGAATATTTTGACAATCCAGTTTCAGTGGGAAATATTTATTTAATGAAACTAAGCCACATGGTGGATGACAAAATGCACGCCCGGTCCACAGGCCCTTATTCCCTTATTACGCAGCAACCGCTGGGTGGGAAGGCACAGTTTGGAGGCCAGCGCCTTGGTGAAATGGAAGTATGGGCCTTGCAGGCCTATGGTGCAGCTCACACCCTTCATGAGTTGTTGACCGTGAAATCTGATGATGTGGAAGGGCGTTCCAAGGTATATAACTCCATCGTCCGAGGCGAGCAAATGCCGGAATTTTCGGCACCAGAATCTTTCAATGTGATGATTAAAGAGCTACAAGGTCTTTGCATTGATGTAGAACTTGATTAACCGCAGGGGGTAACAGTTTGACTTACATTCAATCAACCAATATCGATACAAATAAAAAGTTTAATTCCATCACTATCGGGTTATCTTCACCCGAAATGTTGCTGGCACGTTCCTACGGCGAAGTTTTGAAGCCCGAAACGATTAATTACCGTTCCTATAAGCCTGAAAAAGATGGGCTGTTCTGTGAAAAGATCTTTGGACCTGTAAAAGATTATGAGTGCCATTGCGGAAAATATAAAGGAATCCGCTATCGAGGTATTATTTGTGACCGCTGTGGTGTTGAAGTCACTCGCAAGAAAGTGCGCCGCGAACGCATGGGCCATATTACGTTGGCCGTTCCCGTAGTCCATATCTGGTACTTACGTTCGATTCCAAGCAAACTGAGCTACCTGGCGGGTAAAAGCACTAAAGATCTGGAACGAGTCATTTATTATGAAATGTTCATGGTCATAGAACCCGGCGCAAGCGGACTTGAACAATTTGAATTGATCGAGGAAGATGAATATTTAGAACTTGAAAGCCAGTTTGGCTATATGGCCGTTTCTGAAGAAGACCGTGATAATGAAAACTATTTTATTGCGACCATGGGCGGGGAAGCCATGAAGGAAATGCTGTCCCGGATCAATTTGATTGAATTGAAAAATAAACTGGTTGATACTGTAAAAAATTCAAAATCAAAGCAGAAAAGAGCCGATGCCTTGAAAAGGCTCAAGGTGGTCAAAGCTTTTATTCACGATCCTACGAAAAAGCGGCTCAATAAACCGGAGTGGATGATCGTGTCTATTCTTCCAATTATTCCACCGGAATTACGTCCTTTAGTTCCCCTTGAAGGAGGCCGTTTTGCTGCTTCTGATCTGAATGATCTTTATCGCCGAATTATTATTCGTAATAATCGTCTCAAGCAACTCATGGAAATTAAAGCTCCAGATGTCATATTGAGGAATGAGAAGCGTATGCTTCAAGAGTCTGTAGATGCCCTGTTTGACAATAGCCGTCGAAAGACAGCTATCCGCAGCGGATCCCGCCGGCCATTGAAATCACTCTCTGATATGCTCAGGGGCAAAACCGGTCGTTTTCGCCAGAACCTGCTTGGAAAACGTGTTGATTACTCCGGTCGTTCTGTTATTGTTGTGGGGCCGCAGTTGAATTTGCATGAATGCGGTCTGCCAAAGAATATGGCACTGGAGTTATTTAAGCCTCACATGATTAGGGAATTGATGGCGCGGGGATATACCCAGACTCCTCGAAGTGCAAAATTAATGGTCGAAAATCGGGAACCGGTCGTTTATAAAGTTCTGGAATATGTTGTGATGGATCATCCGATTCTTCTAAATCGCGCGCCAACGCTGCACAGGCTTGGAATTCAGGCTTTTCAGCCGGTTTTAATTGATGGAAAAGCTATTCAGTTGCACCCTCTGGTTTGTTCTGCCTTTAACGCTGATTTTGATGGTGACCAGATGGCGGTGCATGTTCCTCTGTCCCTGGAAGCGCAAATAGAAGCCCGTGTGTTGATGCTTTCCAGCCATAACATTTTGCACCCAGCAAATGGTGAACCTATTGCTGTTCCATCCCAGGATATGGTTCTTGGCTGTTATTACCTTACTCGACCAAAAGAGAGTGTGCAGGGTGAAGGAAAAATATTTGGTTCAATAGAAGAAGTATTATTGGCATATGAAAATAAGGCTGTTGATCTTCATGCAAATGTTCATTTGAAGCACAACGATACCTGGAATAAAAACACAACCGTGGGTCGTGTAATCTTTAATTCAATTCTCCCTGATGAAATCGGTTTTATTAATGATATCATCAATAAAAAAAGATTGACAAAAGCTGTTAATGAAGCTTATATGATCGCAGGTAATGCGAAAACAGTCATATTCCTCGATAAATTAAAAGATCTTGGTTTTGCCATGGCAACGAAGAGTGGGGTTTCTATTTCGATTAGTGATATTCTGATTCCGGATCAAAAAGATGAAATCCTATTGGAAGCTTCAAATGAAGTCGATAGTGTAAAAAAGAAATTTGATCGTCATGTGTTAACAGATGGAGAGCGATACAATAAGGTTATTGATATTTGGACCCATGCGACCAACAAAGTCGCTTCTTCCATGATGGATGGCTTAAAAGATGATCGCAGTGGATTCAATCCAGTATATATGATGGTAGATTCTGGGGCACGAGGTGGCCAGGATCAGATCAAACAACTTGCAGGGATGCGCGGTTTGATGGCTAAGCCGCAAAAATCAATGAAAGGCGGCGTAGGTGAGATTATTGAATCGCCGATTACATCCAATTTCAAAGAAGGTTTATCGGTCTTTGAGTACTTTATTTCGACCCATGGAGCCCGTAAGGGTTTGGCAGACACAGCCCTTAAGACTGCAGATGCAGGTTATTTAACCCGGCGATTGGTTGATGTGGCGCAGGATATGGTAACTTATATAGAAGACTGTGGGACTATCAGCGGTATTGTTATTGCTGATTTGAAGGAAGGTGAGGAGATTATTGAACCTCTTGCGGATCGCATTCTTGGTCGAACTATCCTAGATGACTTTATTATTAAAGGCGAAGTGGTTCTTAAATCAGGTTCTGTCATTTCTGAAAATAAGGCAGAATTAATTGGTGACAGCGGAGTAGAAAATATACGTATTCGGTCCGTATTAACCTGTGAATCTAAACGCGGTGTCTGCTCGAAATGTTATGGTTGGGACCTGTCCACGCACAAGTTGGTGGATATTGGCACATCTGTGGGTATCAGAGCAGCCCAGAGTATCGGTGAACCGGGCACCCAGCTTACCCTGCGAACATTTCACATTGGCGGTACGGCAACTCGAATCATAGAGCAGTCTGATATGAGATCAAAACGTCCAGGGACTGTGAAATTCTCAGAAAATTATGACTATGCCGACACTATTGATGAGGGAGGTACCAAAGTTCGCAGATGTATGGCTCGCCATTCAAAAATACATATCATAGATAAAAATAATGAAGAAACTGCACAGTTTAACGCGCCTTACGGGGCAAACATGTTTGTTAGTGATGGGGCTGAAATAAAGGCTGACCAAGTGCTGGTTCAGTGGGATCCCTATACTGATATAATACTTGCGCGGGAAACAGGTACTGTGGTTCTTAAAGATTTCATAGAGGGTGAGACCTATGCAGTTGAAGCTGTTGAAGGTGGCAAAAAACAAATGGTAGTAATTGAAGCCCGTGACAGAAAATTAAGCCCTCATATAGAAATCGTCGGTAAGAATGGAAAGATCATGGCTGGCGGAACAATTCTGCCTGTGAATGCTACTCTTGTGGTGTCGGATAACCAGCAAGTCCAGCGTGGCCAAACACTGGTAAAAATTCAGAAAGATGTTGGTAAAACCCGCGATATCACTGGCGGTCTACCTAGGGTGGCAGAGCTGTTTGAGTCCCGCAAGCCGGCAAATCCTGCTGTAATGTCCGAGATCAATGGAATCGTCAGCTTTGGTGAAACCCGTCGAGGTGTACGCAAGATTCATGTGATGGGTGCGGATGGAGAAGAAAGGATCTACTCTATTCCTTATGGCAAGCATGTTATCGTGCACGAAGGAGACTTTATTAATGCTGGCACCAGCCTTTGCGAGGGATCAATTTCACCGGATGATATCTTAAGGGTTTTAGGCCCAGGTGCAGTGCGTGAATATCTGGTGAATGAAATCCAGGAAGTATACCGTTTGCAGGGTGTGAAAATTAATGATAAGCATATTGAAGTGATTGTAAATCAAATGATGCAGAAGGTTAGCATAAAAGATCCAGGCGATACATGGTTTCTTCAGGAGGACAGAGTGAATAAACGTGAATTTTTTAATGAAAATGAGCGCATTTCTCAAATGGTATTCGTCAATGAACCGGGTGATTCCGATCTGGAACCCGATTCTATAATTGAACGGTCTGAGTTCAACGAAATTAATAAGGAATTGAAAGCTGAAGGGAAAGTAACTGCAACGTATCGTAAGCCTAGACCTGCCACCTTTGAACCCATTTTGATGGGTATTACTCAAGCATCGTTAAATACAGAGAGTTTTATATCTGCTGCCTCATTTCAGGAAACGACCCGTGTTCTTACAGATGCATCTACAGCAGGAAAAACAGATTATTTACAGGGGTTGAAAGAAAATGTAGCGGTTGGCCGTCTGATTCCTGCGGGTACGGGTACGCCCGGCATAAAAAATATGTTGGTAGGTGTAATCGAAGAATCTGACGAATTGCTGCTTGAAATGGAAGATGCCGTCGCTTGAAACATGGTTATAGGAACATTTAAATGAATATTGCAGTGCTTTTTCATTATTGTGTAATTTTGCCGGCTTTGGATTAAATGATATGCCGACGATAAATCAATTAGTACGTAAAGGCAGGAAGCGTGTTTTAAAGAAAACCGCCACCCCTGCTCTCATGGGCAACCCCCAAAAAAGGGGCGTATGCACTCGTGTATACACCACGACACCAAAAAAGCCAAATTCCGCATTGAGGAAAGTGGCTCGTGTCCGCTTGACAAATGGACGGGAAGTCAATGCTTATATCCCGGGAGAGGGCCATAATTTACAAGAGCACTCAATTGTCTTGATTGAAGGCGGCCGTGTGAAAGACCTTCCAGGTGTCCGCTATCATATTGTGCGTGGCACACTTGATACTTCAGGTGTTTCGGATCGGAAAACCAGCCGTTCAAGATACGGTGCAAAAAAACCAAAATCATAAGGCTGTAAAATGAGACGCAGGAGACCTGAGCGAAGAGAGATATTACCTGATCCAATGTACCATGATTTGGCAGCGGCAAAGTTTGTCAATTATATAATGGGCAGGGGTAAAAAAGGTGTTGCAGAAAAAATCTTCTATGGAGCCATGGATATCATTAACAGACGTACCAAATCAGACGGCCTAAAGATTTTTCAAAAGGCCATCGAAAATGCATCTCCTGCAGTGGAAGTAAAATCAAGACGCATTGGTGGTGCTACCTATCAAGTGCCCATAGAAGTACCAAGAAATCGCCGCTTTTATCTGGCCTCTCAATGGATTATAAATTCTGCAAAAGGTCGATCGGGGAAACCCATGGCAGATGCTTTAGCATCAGAGCTGATCTCAGCTGCCAATGAAGAGGGCGGTGCCATCAAAAAGAAAGATGACACCCACCGTATGGCTGAGGCCAATAAAGCATTTGCACATTTTAGATAAAATATAGATCGGCAATACCATTGAAACAGACAAAACTAGATCAAGTTCGAAATATTGGTATTATGGCGCACATCGATGCTGGCAAGACGACCTTGACAGAACGTATACTGTATTATACAGGCCGCACGCATCGAATCGGTGAAGTCCACGATGGCGCGGCGACCATGGATTGGATGGAGCAGGAGCAGGAGCGTGGAATCACTATCACGTCGGCGGCTACTACCTGTATGTGGAATGACAGTCGGATTAATATCATTGATACACCCGGGCATGTTGATTTTACTGTAGAGGTTGAAAGATCATTGCGTGTGCTGGATGGTGCCTGTGCTGTATTTTGTGGCGTGGGCGGGGTTGAGCCCCAGAGTGAGACCGTCTGGAGACAGGCAGATAAATACAAAGTGCCCCGCATTGCCTTTGTTAATAAAATGGATCGTGTAGGCGCCGATTTTTTCCACGTGCTTGAAATGATAAAAAATCGCTTAGGGGCCAGTCCTTTACCATTGGTAATTCCTATCGGAGCAGGCGAGATGTTCACGGGTATCTTAGATTTAATGACCATGCAATCTATACTCTACAATGAAAGTTCGCTTGGGTCTCGCTTTGAATATGGTGAGGTTCCCGATGACATGAAAGAAGATGCAGAAAAATGGCGCCATCATTTAATAGAAGAAATCGCCACTTATGATGAACACCTGATGGAAAAATACCTCGCTGATGAAGAAATTTCTGTCAGTGAAATAATAGCTGCCATACGCAAGGGATGCGTGGATAATACGTTTGTGCCGACATTATGCGGATCCGCATTTAAAAATAAAGGCGTGCAGCGGCTTTTAGACGCCATTGTAAACTTGTTGCCTTCCCCTCTTGATATTGGAGCAGTTGATGGATTGAACCCGGATGATACAGATGTGGTTATCACACGGGATCCGAAAGATGATGAACCTTTCAGCGCTTTGGCATTTAAAATTATTACAGATCCATATGTTGGTAAATTAACTTATATGAGAGTATACTCTGGTAAACTTAAAGCTGGATCTTATATATTTAATCCAAATTCCGGCAAGCGTGAACGTATCAGCCGCATCCTGTTGATGCATTCGAATAAACGGGAGGAGCGGGACAGTGTATCAGCGGGTGAAATTGTAGCGGCTGTGGGTCTGAAAAATGTAAAAACAGGTCATACGCTTTGTGACGAAAAAAAGAAGATACTCCTGGAATCTATGGATTTTCCAGAGCCGGTTGTTTCTGTCTCGGTAGAGCCCGTTAGTAAAGGAGATCAGGATTCTTTATCTAAAGCATTGCAGAAACTGGGAGAAGAGGATCCCACCTTTCAGGTCTCTAC
>CEWI01014827.1_pt1 | contig 11977 bp, 10 predicted proteins | sample 531271 | NCBI WGS metagenome assembly CEWI01 (sample SAMEA2622499, study PRJEB7988) | marine metagenome | biome: marine biome (ENVO:00000447); feature: mesopelagic zone (ENVO:00000213); material: "saline water (ENVO:00002010), including plankton (ENVO:xxxxxxxx)" | depth 350 m | reverse complement strand
CGCCCCGCTACGACGTCATGCGCCTCGGCGTGATCCCGTTCCCGGCCTCGCCCCGCCAGGCCGACCTCGTCGTCGTCTCGGGCACCGTCACCGACAAGATGGCACCGGCGGTCAAGCGTCTCTACGAACAGATGCCCGACCCCAAGTACGTGATCTCGATGGGCTCCTGTGCCAACTGCGGCGGCCCCTACTGGGACTCCTACTCGGTCACCAAGGGCGTCGACCAGATCATTCCCGTCGACGTGTACGTGCCCGGCTGCCCGCCACGCCCCGAGGCGCTACTCGAGGGCATCGTGCTTCTCCAGGAGCGAATCCGATCTGAGGACATGGGCGAACGCTGGAACGGAGACCCCATTGTCGTCTCCTGAGGAATCCGTGGACACGGTCGACGACGTCGAGGCGCCCACCGTCGACGTTGCACGCGACGCCCTCGTGTCGACCCTCGTCGAAGCCCTGGGCGATGGGTTCGTAACCGGCGAGGTGCATCCCGGAGTCGATGTGTGGGTGCGGGTGACCGCCGACTCCTGGCTGGCCGCAGGCGTCGCCCTCCGCGACCGCTGCGGCATGTCGTACTTCAACTTCCTGTCCGCCATCGACTGGAAGCCCTCGCCCTACGGGCGCGACATGGACGCCCAGGTCAACGACCCCGAGGTGAGCGAACCGGGACCCATGGAGTGGGGCACCACCGGCGGCGAGACCCGCTTCCAGGTGCTCGCCCGTGTCCACGACCCCGTGTCCGGCCTCGGCATCACGGTCAAGGCCGACCTTCCCGACGACCGGCCCGAGGTCGACTCGTGGATACCCGCCTACGCGGGTGCCGACTGGCACGAGCGGGAGGCCTGGGAGATGTTCGGCATCAGCTTCAGGGGCCACCCCAACCTGGTCCACCTCTACCTGCCTGGCGCCTTCGAGGGGAACCCACTGCGCAAGGACTACCCACTGCTGGCCCGGCGCATCAAGCCGTGGCCGGGGATCGTTGACGTGGAACTCATGCCGGGCGACGACGAGGCGTCGGAAGAAGGCGACGACGCATGACCGACACCCAGCAGCTCGCCTACATCGCCGCCCAGGCCGCCGACGCACGCGTGAACGTCGAACTCGAAACCGAGGGCATGACCCTCAACATCGGACCGCAGCACCCGGCCACCCACGGCACCCTGCGCATCATCGTGCGGCTCGACGGCGAACGGGTCGTCGCCGCCGAACCTGTCATGGGCTACATGCACCGCGGCTACGAGAAGCTGGCCGAGGTCCGCACCTACCCGCAGGTCACCACGCTGGTGAACCGCATCGACTGGCTGGGCAGCTTCGCCAACGAGGTCCCGTTCATCCTCGCCGCCGAGCGGCTCATGGAGGTCGAGGCCCCGCCCCGGGCAAGGTGGATCCGCACCGCCCTGTTCGAACTGTCCCGCATCGCCAACGTGATTCTGTTCCTCGGCGACATGGCCGTGCAACTGGGGGCCGTCACGCCCGTCTTCTTCGCTTTTCGCGACCGCGAGTTCGTGCTCAACCAGATCGAGGCGGTCACCGGCGGCCGCTTCCACCCCAACTTCGACCGCATCGGCGGCCTCAAGGACGACCTCCCCAAGGGCTGGATCGAGGAGACCCGGGGCGTTCTCGCCCGCATCCGGACCTTCTGCGACGAAATGGAGGACCTGGTCGCCGGCAACGAGATCTTCGAGGCCCGGACCCGCAACATCGGTGTGGTCCCGGCCGACATCGGCCTCGCCTACGGGCTGTCCGGCGCCAACATCCGGGCCAGCGGCGTCGACTGGGACCTACGTCGCGACAGCGACATGGGCCTCGCCCACCGGGAGCTCGACTGGAAGGTCTGGACCCATCCCGACGGCGACTCGTTCGCCCGCTACTGGGTGCGCCTCCAGGAGGTCCGCGAGGCCTGCACCATCGTCGAGCAGTGCCTCGACGGCATCCCCTCCGGGCCGGTCATGGCCAAGGTGCCCCGCATCATCAAGGTGCCAGCCGGAGAGGCCTACGTGGAGACCGAGAACCCGCTCGGCGTCATGGGCTACTACATCGTCTCCAAGGGTGAGCTGGTCCCGTACCGCGTCAAGATCCGCTCGGCGTCGTTCAACAACGTCTCGATCACGCCGTGGCTGCTCGAGGGCGTCTACGTCCCCGACGTCATCTCGATCCTCGCCAGCCTCTACTTCATCCTCGGGGACATCGACCGATGAACACCCTCACCCTCGCCGTCGAGTTGGCCTACTGGCAGCAGACCACCATCCGGGCGGTCGTCGGCCTCGTGGCCGTGCTGCTCCCTGCCGGCACGCTCGTCTACCTGTTCCTGTTCAAGATGATGAGCTTCATGCAGAGCCGGCTCGGCCCCATGGAGGCCGGCCCCTACGGATCGCTGCAGCTCCTCGCCGAGGTCGGCAAGTTCCTCCAGAAGGAGGACATCGTCCCGGAAAACGCCGACCGGATCGTGTTCAAGGCGGCGCCGTTCGTGGTGCTGGTCTCGACGTTCCTGCTTGTTCTGGTCATACCCGGCGGACCGGACCTGATGTTCATCGACGTCGACACGGGCATCTTCCTGGCCCTGGCGGTCTCGTCGATCTCCGTGATCGGGATCCTCATGGCCGGTTGGGCATCGGCCTCCAAGTACTCCCTGCTGGGTGCCCTGCGGGCCACGGGACAGCTCATCGCCTACGAGTTGCCGCTGGTCCTGGCGGTCATGGGCGTCGTCATCCAGGCCGGCACCCTCAACATGCAGGGCATCGTGATGGCGCAGGCCGAGGGGGAGATCTTCGGTTTCGGCGGAATCGGCAGCCCCTTCATCATCACGCAGTTCCTGGGGTTCGCGATCTTCCTGATCGCCGTTCAGGCCGAGCTCACGCAGCCTCCGTTCGACATGCCCGTCGCCGAGTCCGAACTCGTCACCGGCTACCTCACCGAATACTCCGGTATGCGCTTCCTGATGTTCTTCATCGGCGAGTTCGCCACCGCCGGCATCTTCTCGGCCCTGGCCGCAACCCTGTTCCTCGGGGGCTGGTACGTGCCGGGCCTGGACCCGACCGACAACCTGTTCAACGTCATCGGCCCGATGGTCCTGCTGGGCAAGATCGTCCTGGTCGCCTTCCTGATCTTCTGGTTCCGGTTCACCTACCCGCGCTTTCGCGAGGACCAGCTCCAGACGCTGGCCTGGAAGGTGCTCATCCCGTTGTCGCTCGTCAACATCGTCGCAACCGGCGTGCTGAAGGTGGTGTTCTGATGCCCGCCCCCGGGCTTCCCGGCCTCATCAAGGGCCTCGGCGTCACGATGAAGACCATGGTGCGCACGCTCACCAAGGGCTCCCACACCGTCCAGTACCCGAGGGTCAAGGAGGCGCCCGTGACCCGGGCGCGTGGCGTCATCGCCCTGCACGAGGAGAACTGCACGTCGTGCATGCTGTGCGCCAGGGAGTGCCCCGACTGGTGCATCTACATCGAGGGCCACAAGTACCTGGCACCACCGCGGCGTCCCGGCGGCAAGCCCCGCAAGAAAAATGCCCTCGACCGCTTCGACATCGACTATGCGCTGTGCATGTACTGCGGCATCTGCGTCGAGGTGTGCCCGTTCGAGGCCCTGTTCTGGACACCGGAGTTCGAGTACTCCGAGCCCAGGATCGCCGACCTGCTCCACGACAAGACCCTCCTGGGCAAGTGGATGGAGACGGTTCCCGACTTCACGGAGTACGAGGCCGGCAGCGAGGCCAAGAAGGCCAAGGTGCCCCGGTGACCGTGCTGGCCGCCCTCCAGGGCTTCGATTCGCTGATGAGCGGCGACACCGTCGTCGCCCAGAACATCGCGTTCGGGATCCTGGCCCTGGTGATGATCGTGGCGGCCCTGCGCATGGTCACCACCAGCAACGTGGTCCACGCTGCGCTCTACCTCGTGATCGTGCTGGCCGGCGTGTCCGGGATCTTCATCCTGCTGGGCGCCGAGTTTGTCGGCGTCACGCAGGTCCTCGTCTACATCGGGGCGATCGTCGTGCTGTTCCTGTTCGGCATCATGCTCACCCGGGGCGCCCTGGGTGAGGACGAGGAGGCCGACACCGAAAAGCGCCGCATGGCCGTGCTGGTCGGCGTTCTGGTACTGGTCGTCACCGGCGGTGCAGTGCTCGACTCGTTCGGCGACGCCGCCGTGAACCGTGCCGCCCCGAGCCTCACCGCCGAGATCGGTGACACGATCTTCAGCCAGTACATCGTCCCGTTCGAGGCCGTGTCCGTCCTGCTGCTGGCCGCCCTCATCGGGGCGATCGTCGTGGCGAGGAAGGACTGAGATGCTGCTCAACCAGTTCCTCCTCCTCGCCGCCGCCCTGTTCGCCATCGGCGTCTACGGCGTGCTGGCCCGACGCAACGGCGTGCTCGTCCTCATGTCGATCGAACTGATCCTCAACGCCGTCAACATCAACCTGGTTGCCTTCTCGGCGGTCCGCGCGACCGTCGGCGGCGAGATCTTCGCCCTGTTCATCATCGCCGTGGCCGCCGCCGAGGTCGGTGTGGGGCTGGCCATGGTGCTGCTGCTGTACCGGAACCGCCGCAGCATCGACCTCGCCGGCATCGACCAGTTGAGGGGCTGACGTGACCGATCTGCTCACCCTGGCCGCCACGACGGCATCCGGCCTGTCCCTCGGGATCACCGAGGGCGGGAGTTGGCTGCTGCGCAACGCCTGGCTGATCCCGGCGCTGCCGGCGCTGTCGTTCCTCGGGATCCTGTTCTTCGGCAAGCGGATGCCGAGGGGCGGCTCCGAACTCGGCATCGCCCTCGTCGGCATCGCCTTCGTGCTGTCGCTGCTGACCGCCGCCGCGTGGATCGACCACCGCGACAACTTCGAGGGCGAGGAGGTTCATCGGGCCGTCGCCGCGCCGAACCTGTCCGCCGACGAGGGCCACGCCGACGAGGGCCACGCCGCCGAGGGCCACGCCGCCGGCCATCCCTCCCTGGCCGTTCACAACACCGTCACCTGGTTCGAACTCAACGACGTCACGTTCACCGCCGGCACCCTCGTCGACGGGCCCGCCGTGATGATGCTGGTGGTCGTCACCCTCGTCTCGTTGCTGGTGCACGTGTATTCCACCGAATACGTCGCCGGCGACCAGCGCTACACGCACTTCTTCGCCTTCCTGTCGCTCTTCACCGCCTCGATGCTGCTGCTCGTCGTCTCCGAGAACACGCTGCAGCTCCTGGTTTCGTGGGAATTGGTCGGCGTCTGCTCCTTCGTGCTGATCGGCCACTGGTGGGAGGAGAAACCCAACAGCGACGCAGCGCTCAAGGCGTTCCTCACCAACCGGGTCGGCGACATGGGCCTCATCGTCGGTGTCACGATCCTGTTCTTCACCGTCGGCTCGGCACTACCCGGTCAGTTCGGTTCGTTCTCGATCGCCGAGACGAATGCCCTGGCGGGCGCCGGCCGGCTCTCGCACACGGCGCTGCTGGTGGCGTCCTGCTGCCTGATGGCCGCCGTCATGTCGAAGTCAGGCCAGTTCCTCCTGCACACCTGGCTGCCGGACGCCATGGCCGGACCCACACCGGTCTCGGCGCTCATCCATGCCGCCACCATGGTCGTCGCCGGCGTGTTCATGATCGCCCGCATGTACGGCGTGTTCTTCGAGGGCTTCTCGATCGGCGGCAGCTCGATCAACCTCATGGCCCTCATCGGCGGGCTCACGACCCTGGTCGGCGCCTGCCTTGCGTTCGTACAGCGCGACATCAAGAAGGTGCTCGCCTACTCGACCATCTCACAGCTGGGATACATGGTCATGGCCCTCGGCGTCGGTGCCTGGACGGCGGCCCTGTTCCACCTGTTCACGCACGCCTTCTTCAAGGCCTGCCTGTTCCTCGGGTCGGGGTCGGCCGCACACGCCGTGCACTCGTTCGACATGAAGTCAGACATGGGCGGCCTCCGAAAGCACATGCCGCACACCTACCGGACGTTCGTCATCGGATCGATCGCCCTCGCCGGGCTGCCGCCGTTGGCCGGCTTCTGGTCCAAGGACGAGATCCTCGTAGGCACCGGCGGCTGGGGCCTGTTCGGCGGCACCGGCGGCAACGGCGCCTACACGTTCATGCTGGTCATGGGAGTCACCACCGCCGCGTTGACCGCCGCCTATATGACCCGCTGCATCTACCTCACCTTCTTCGGCGAGTTCCGCGGCCACGGCACCCCCCACGAGTCGGGCCCACGCATCGTCGTTCCGCTCTGGATCCTCGCCGGACTCGCCATCGTGGCCGGCCTCCTGAACCTCCCGAAGGGCTTCCCGCTGGTACCCGGGTCGCTCCAGGAGCGGTTCGGCCACTTCGTCGAACCGGTCGCCGCCTACTTCCCGTCGATCTCGCACGGCACGCCCAGCTGGTCGCTGGCGATCGCGTCGACGCTGGTGGTCCTGTCCGGGATCGCCGTGGCCGGCTGGTACTACTTCGTCAAGGTCGAGGCAGCCTCGAAGGCCGCCGGTGAGAGCCTCACCGAACTCCCGGACGGCCTGACCAGCAGATACCCGCTGGCGAAGATGGGCCACACCTTCCTCGTCCAGAAGTACTACCTGGACCACCTCTACACCGACATCATCGCCGGCGGCACCAAGGGGCCTGTCGCCGCTGCCGCCTACAAGGTCGACCAGGACGTCATCGACGGCGTCGTCAATGCTGCCGGGGAGAACGCCGTCAAGGCGGGCAACCTCGTGTACCACCGCTTCGACCAGTTGGTCGTCGACGGCATCATCAATACCTCGGGTCGCGCCTCATCGGGTGCGGGCGGAGAACTCCGAAAAATCCAGACCGGCAAGGTCCAGGACTATGCGGCGATCCTTTTCGCCGCTGCCACGGTCCTCGCCGGGATACTCATCGTCATCGTCTAGGAGACGGCCGACATGGAAAATCTGCTCGACGGTTGGGGCCTCACGGTCGTAACGTTCTCACCGCTGGTGGGTGTGGCGCTCATGCTGCTCATCCCCCGCTACCAGGAGGACCGGCACAAGCTGGTCGCCCTCGTCACCTCGTTGTGGGTGGCGCTGGTCGCCGTACTGCTCCTCATCGAGTTCGACATCGGCCACACCGACCGGCTGCAGTTCGCCGTCGACAGGGTCTGGATCGACGTCATCTCGAGCCACTACTCGATGGGGATCGACGGCATGTCGTTGCCGCTCATCCTGCTGACCGTGCTGATCGTGCCGTTGTGCATCGTCTACAGCTGGAACCACTTCCCCGAGCCCCACAACCCCAAGGCGTTCCTGATCCTGATCCTGATCCTCGAGACCGGGATGGTCGGCACGTTCGTCGCCCAGGACCTGGTCCTGTTCTTCGTGTTCTTCGAACTCGTGCTGCTCCCGATGTTCTTCATGATCGCCGTCTGGGGTGGCCCGAACAGACGCTACGCCTCGCTCAAGTTCTTCCTGTTCACGCTGTTCGGATCGGCGCTGATGCTGGTGAGCTTCCTGGCCCTGTTCTTCCTGACGGGCGCCGAGTCGTTCGTGTTCACCGACCTGGCCGACGCCGTGGCATCCCACGGGGTGTCGCGCACGGCCCAACTCTGGATCTTCGGCGGCATGTTCCTCGGCTTCGGCATCAAGGTGCCGATGTTTCCGTTTCACACCTGGCTGCCCGACGCCCACACCGAGGCCCCGACGGTCGGCTCGGTGATCCTGGCGGCCGTGCTCCTGAAGCTCGGCACCTACGGCTTCATCCGCATCGCCATCCCGATCCTCCCTGAGGCCGCTGTCGAGTGGGCCCCCTGGATCGGCCTGCTGGCGGTCATCGGCATCATCTACGGTGCCCTCGGCTGCCTCGCCCAGACCGACATGAAGCGCCTCATCGCCTTCTCGTCGGTGGCCCACATGGGCTTCGTGATGCTCGGCATCGCCACCCTCACCGACTTCGGCATCAACGCCGCCGTCATGGGCATGGTCGCCCACGGCCTCATCACCGGGATGCTCTTCTTCCTCGCCGGCTCGATGAAGGAGCGCTACCACACTCTCGAGATCAGCAGCCTGGGCGGCCTGCTCGTACAGGCACCCCGCATGGGCTGGATCTTCGGCCTCTGTGCGATGGCGTCGCTGGGCCTGCCGGGGCTGGCCGGCTTCTGGGGGGAGTTCCCGGCGATCCTGTCGGCCTACAGCCCGGCCAACGGCGTGCCGGTCGAGACCTTCCGCACCTTCATGGTCATCGCAGCGGTCGGCACGGTCCTGGCCGCCGGCTACCTGCTCTGGCTACTCCAACGGACCGCCTTCGGCACGCCGCCGGACGAGTTCGCGAACGATCCGCACATCACCGACACGTCGCGTGAAGAGTGGATCGCATGGGCGCCGATGCTCGTCCTGATCGTCGCCATCGGCGTCTACCCGAACCTCGTGTTCCGGCTCTCCGATGGCGCCGTCGATGCCTCGCTGCACCAGTGCCTCAAGGTTGAAGTCTCGGAACTGACAGCCGAACAGGCAAAGGCGCTGGGTTGCGCCGACGTCTACGAGATCTCGGTCGCCGACGAACATGGCGTCGACGAGCATGCGGCGGTTGGGGGCTGACCCGTGTCCGTCGAGCTGCTGACCCTGGCGTTCGAGCGCCCGCCGATCGACTGGCACGCCTTCGCGCCCGAGATCACGCTGCTGTGCGTCGGTGCCCTGATCACGTTGGTCGACATCGTCTTCCTCGAAAGGGCCCGGCCCTACACGGCGGCGCTGGCCGGACTCGGGGTGCTGGCAACGCTCATTCCGATCCTGACGCTCGCCCTCGACGGCGCCGACCGCACCATGTTCGGCGGCGCCTACGTGGTCGACGACTTCGCGCTCGTCACCAAGGCCATCTTCCTGCTGGCCGGCTACGTCGTGATCCTGCTGTCCACGAACTACGTGGCCGAGGGCGACTACTGGGAGAACGAGTACTACGGCCTGCTGCTGGCATCGCTCATGGGCATGGTGATGATGGCGTCGTCGCGCGACCTCATCTCGATCTTCGTGGCGCTCGAGCTGCTGTCGATCCCGGCCTACCTGATGGTGGCGTGGCGCAAGCGCGACCTGCGCTCCAACGAGGCGGGGCTCAAGTACTACCTGATGGGCGTGTTCGCCTCGGCGGTGATGCTCTACGGCATGTCGCTGCTGTTCGGCGTGGCCGGCTCGACGCAACTGTCGCACATCGCCGACGCCCTGGTCGGCGCCGGACCGTCGGTGGCGGTCGTCACCATGGGCATCGTGTTCGTCGTGGCCGGGTTCGCCTTCAAGGTCTCGGCGGCGCCGTTCCACACCTGGGCGCCCGACGTCTACGTGGGTGCCCCCACCCCGGTCACGGCGTTCCTGGCGGTCGCCTCGAAGGCCGCGGGCTTCGTCGCCCTGCTGCAGCTCGTCTACGTCGGCTTCTATGCGCGGCCCGAGGTGTTCGAGCCGCTGGTCTGGATCCTCGCCGCCGTGTCCATGACGGTCGGCAACCTGATCGCCCTGCGCCAGACCGACCTGGTGCGGCTCATGGCCTACTCGGGCGTCGCCCAGACCGGCTTCATCATCGCCCCGCTTGCGGTGGCGGGGCACAGCGGCGCAATCGGCGATCAGGCCCTGTCGGCGGTGGTCACCTATCTGGCCGTCTACGCCGCCATGAACCTGGGCGCCTTCGCCGTCATCATCACGCTGGCCCGCCGCAGCGGTTCCACCGAGATCGGGTCGTTCTCGGGCGCCTTCCACTACGCCCCGGCGATGACGGTAGCCATGACGATCTTCTTCGGGTCGCTGGCCGGCATCCCGCCACTGGGCGGCTGGTTCGCCAAGTTCGAGGTCTTCCGGGTGCTGGCGACCGCCGGCGAGCCGTGGGGCTACGCCCTGGCGGTGATCGCCGCCGTCAACGCCGTGATCGCGCTGTACTACTACGCCGCCGTGCTCCTGAAGATGTGGGCCGAGGATGCGCCCGAGGGCGACCACCGCCCGGTGCCGTTCACCCCGTCGCTGACCTCGGCGCTGGTCATCTGCGGCGGCGTGACGCTGCTGTTCGGGGTCGTGCCCCAGGTGGTGGCACGCTTCACCGACGTCAGCCTGCTGGCCCTCGGGGGCTGACATCGCCGGTCCCGTCGACCGGCTGACGGCGCTGGTCCGCGGACAGGGTCCGCTGTGCTTCGATGAGTACGTCGACGCCTGCCTCTACGACCCTGCCGAAGGCTTCTACGCATCGGGTGGTGCTGCCGGCCGTCGGGGGGACTTCATCACGAGCCCCGAGGTCGGGCCGCTGTTCGGTGCCGTGCTGGCCCGCTGGATGGACGGCGTCTGGGAGCGGCTCGGCCGACCGGTCGACTTCACCGTGGTCGAGGCCGGTGCGGGACGGGGCACGCTGGCCCGCTCGGTGCTGGCCACAGCCCCTGCCTGTCTGGCCGACGGCCGGTACATGGCTGTCGAGCGGTCCGATGCCCTACGTGAGGGCCTTCCTTCTGGTGTCGAGCGGCTCTCCGACCTGCCGGACGGTCCGGTCACGGGGGTGGTCGTGGCCAACGAACTGCTCGACAACCTGGCCTTCCGTATGCTCGCGGCGTTCGACGGCGCCTGGCACGAGGTCCGGGTCGGTGTCGGAGATGAGGGCTTCGTCGAGGTGGTGGGGGAGGCGGTCGACGTGGTCGGCCTGCCCGACCCGGTCGACGGCGCCCGGATCCCGCTGCAGGATGACGCCGCCGCCTGGGTGGGCCGGGCCCTGGGCCTGCTCGACCGGGGCGTGCTGCTGGCGTTCGACTACGCCTCGACGACGGCCGACCTGGCCCGACGTCCGTGGGGCGAGTGGCTGCGCACCTACCGGGGCCACGAGCGCGGCGGCCACCCGCTCGACGCCCCCGGCAGCCAGGACGTGACCGTGGAGGTCGCCATCGACCAGCTCCCAGGCACACCGACCGTCACCACACAGGTGGCATTCCTGCTGGCCAACGGCATCGACGACCTGGTCGACGAGGGCCGCCGACTCTGGCAGGAAGGCGCCGCCGCCGGCGACCTGGCCGCCATGGGGGCCCGCAGCCGCATCACCGAATCCGAGGCCCTCCTCGACGAAACGGGCCTCGGCGGGTTCGCAGCACTCGAGTGGACGGTGGAGGCCACCGCCTCCTGACGGGTCGTGTCGCGTTCGCTAGGGTCGACGGGTCGCAACGTCGAGACGAAGGAACAGGGTCGCGTCATGGGTGAGCCCACCATCGAGGACTACTACGTCGAGGACCGGACCTTCCCGCCGTCTGCGGAGTTCGCCGCCGCGGCCCACCTGTCCGACCGATCGCACCACGACGAGGCAGCCGTCGACTACGAGGCCTTCTGGGCCCGCCAGGCCCGAGAGCTGCTCACCTGGGACGAGGACTTCCACACCACCCTGCAATGGGACCTCCCCTACGCGGAGTGGTTCATCGGCGGCAAGTTGAACCTGTCGGCCAACTGCCTCGACCGCCACGTCGAGGCCGGCCACGGCGACCGCATCGCCTACTTCTGGGAGGGCGAGCCCGGCGACACCCGCCAGATCACCTACGCCGAACTCCTCGACGAGGTCAGCCGCTTCGCCAACGTGCTCAAGGGCCTCGGCCTCGAACGCGGCGACCGCATCGCCATCTACATGCCGATGATCCTCGAACTTCCGATCGCCATGCTGGCCTGCACCCGCATCGGGGTTGCCCACAGCGTCATCTTCGGCGGCTTCTCACCCGACTCGATCGTCGACCGCTGCGAGGACGCCGAAGCCCGCCTCGTCATCACCGCCGACGCCGGCTACCGCCGCGGTGCCCCGTCGGCCCTGAAGGTCAACGTCGACGCCGCACTCGACATCGGCGCCCCCAGCGTCGAGCACGTCGTCGTCGTCAACCGCTGCGACACCGAGGTCACCATGGCCGACGGGCGCGACCTCTGGTGGCACGACCTCATGGCCGACGCCTCACCCGACTGCCCCGCCGAGCCGATGGACAGCGAGCAACTCCTGTACCTGCTCTACACCTCGGGCACCACCGCCAAGCCCAAGGGCATCATGCACACCACCGGCGGCTACCTGACCCA
>CEWI01263346.1_pt1 | contig 12210 bp, 7 predicted proteins | sample 531271 | NCBI WGS metagenome assembly CEWI01 (sample SAMEA2622499, study PRJEB7988) | marine metagenome | biome: marine biome (ENVO:00000447); feature: mesopelagic zone (ENVO:00000213); material: "saline water (ENVO:00002010), including plankton (ENVO:xxxxxxxx)" | depth 350 m | reverse complement strand
CTACTAATCTTTGTTGGTGATAATGGAACTCCTAGACAAATAACATCAAACACTATTAATGATGTTATTCCAGGTGGAAAAGGCTTAACAACTAAAACAGGGGTTAATGTGCCTATGGTAGTAAGTTGGCCTTCAAAAATTAGAAATAATTCAACAAATTCAGATTTAATAAATTTTGCTGACTTCTATTCTACGTTTTCAGATATTCTTGGAGTCCCTGATGAAAGTGACGGTACAAGTATGATGGATATTTTTTCTGATAATATTATTAATGATAGAGAAATAGTATCAATTTTTTATAACCCATTATGGGGTCAAAATTTAAATAAAAACTATTTTTCTCAAACAGTAAAATATAAGCTTTATAAAGATGGAAGTTTTTTTGATATTGAAAACGATATTTATGAGAAACAACCACTTTTAGATGAAAATTTAACTAAAGATCAACTTTTGATAAAAGAAAAACTTTTTAGTGAAATTAATATTACTGACAATAAATTTTTGAATAGAGAACCAGGTGTTATTCTTTCTCCTAAAGACTGCTGTAACTAATAATTATGCTACATCTGCTTTAATTTTTTTAAAAGCAATTGTGATTTGAGCTTCAACTGTTTTTATTGAAATGTTTAATGAAGTTGCAATTTCATGATTTGTTAGCCCCTCTGTTTTACTTAATTTAAAAATTTCTTTACACTTTTTAGGTAGTTTATTTATGGATTTTTCAACTAATTTAATTAATCTATCAAAGTCAGAATCAGACGATTCATTAATGATTTGATTTAAATATTTAACATATTCATCATGGATTTTCAACAGTGATTTATTTTTATGGTATGAGTTAATGAACTGATTATAAATAGACCGATATAAAAAACCATCTATAGAATAATTAGGGTCTAATTTCTTTCTAAACTCATATGTTTTTATAAACACTTCTTGAACTATATCTTTTGCCATCGAATAGTCGCCAGATAAACTTATGGCATATGCAAATAGTCTTTGATGATATTTATCCACCAAGTATGAAAAAGCATCCTCATCAGCTTTTTTAAGTAATTGAATTAAATTTTTAGTGTTTATTTTCAAAATACATTGATCAATTTAATAAAAAATTTTAGGGGTTTGTCTTTTTTGATATGTATTTATATTAGTGAACCTAGAAATAAATAAGAATTTTGAATACTTAATTATTAAGTATATAAACCAAAATGCTAAAACTGAAGACTTAAAGTTATTGTTAACCTACTTAAAAGATTCTGATAATCTTAGGTTATTTAAGCTTTTCATAAAAATTAATTTTTTTTCAATATACGTTATGAATAAAATGAATAAAATGGATAAAGACGGAATAATAGATATCATTAAAGATAAAATTAAGAAAGATCAGAAAAGAGAAAAGAGAAAAAAATATTTTATTAAAACACTGAAATATGCTGCAATCTTTGTTGCTGTTTTTTCTCTAAGTCATTTTTATACCTTAAATCAAATAAATTCATCAGAAGTTGCAGATGTAATAATTCCAGACGAAGATGAAATTTTTATTGAAAATGAAAAAGGTGAAATTTTTCTAATTGAAAAAACAAATAGTATTGAAATATCTAAAAATTCATACAAGGAATCTAATCGCATTGTATATCAGGAGAATATGGTTGAAACAGAAAAAGTTGAGTTTCACACTATAAATGTTCCATATGGCAAAAGGTTTAATCTAAAATTATCTGATGGAACAGATGTTTACCTAAATTCAGGTACTTTAATGAAATATCCAATTTCATTTTTGCCAAATCAAACTAGATCTGTATATCTTGAAGGTGAAGCATTTTTTAATGTAAAAAAAGCTGCTAATTCGATCTTTGAAGTTCGTTCAAATCAAATTATAGCATCTGTTTATGGTACCAAATTTAATTTCAAAAACTTTTCAGAAGACTTTTCGTCAGATATAGTTTTGGTTGAAGGTTCTCTTGGAATATCTAACGAAAACTCCACCGATATAAACATGCTTTCTCCTGGATATAAAGCCTCTATTAATAAAGAAATATTTAATATTTCAAAATCAAAGGTTAACACAAAGATTTATACTTCTTGGGTAGATGGAGATGTTATATTTAGAAATGAAACGTTTGAGCAAATTATTCAAAAGCTTCAGAGACTTTATAACATTACAATTATTAATAATAGTAAAATATCCAATCAATTATTTAATGCAAGTATAAATGTTGAGAAAGAAAAGATTGAAGAGGTATTAGGCTACTTTAATAAAATATATAATATTGATTTTCAAATATTTAACAATAAAATAATAATAAACTAAAAACTAAATTAAAAACCCAATTATATGAATAACAACCAAAATAGAACTAGTATATCTTTTATTGATAAACTAAGGAAATCTGGTTTCATAATTCTCGCATTAATTTCAACCAATATAATTTATTCTTCTGCTCAAGATATCACCTTGAAGATGAATAATTCAAGCTTGGTTCAAGTTATAGATGAAATCGAAGCCATTTCAGAATATAAATTTATTTATTCTCTAAGTGCTTACGATTTTAATAAAGTTATATCTGTCGATGTAACTGATGAGAATATTGATAACATATTAGAAATAATTTTTAATAATGAAATCAATTATGAAATCGTAGCTGATAAAATAATTCTTAAAGAAAAGAATATATCAAATAATTTAACTGTAGATATAATTCAAGCTACTGTAACAGGAAGAATAACAGACTCGAATGGAATCCCTCTTCTTGGAGCATCTATTATTGAATCAGGAACTTCTAATGGAACTACATCTGATTTTGATGGTAATTTTTCATTGGATATTTCAGATGAAGATGCTATTCTAGAAATTTCATTTATAGGGTTTACATCACAGACAATATCTGTAAGTAATTCAGATAATATTCAAATTTCTCTTGTTGCATCTAGATCTGCTCTAGATGAAGTTGTCTTAACAGGATATGGTTCAACACTTAAAAGAGAGTTGGTGTCTTCAATATCACAAGTATCAGCTGATGAACTAACAAATCAGCCTGCATCCAATGTTTCTAATATACTTCAAGGTAAAGCAGCAGGTGTAAGTGTTATAAGCAATAATGGAGAACCTGGTTCGAGAGCTACAATATCAATTAGAGGTATTAGTTCAATTAGCGGAAATAATAGTCCCCTATATGTAATTGATGATGTAATTGTTGGGCCAGATTTTGACCTTAATAATATTAATGTAAATGATATTCAATCAATTGAAATTTTAAAAGATGCTAGTTCACTTGCTATTTACGGTACAAGAGGAGCCGCTGGAGTTATATTAATACAAACAAAAAGTGGACTTTCAACACCAGAAGGTGATGTTGAAGTTAGTTTGAATCATTATACTTCATTTGACGAAGTTTCAGATATGCCTGAACTAGGAGATGTTGCACTTTGGAAAGAATATTGGAGTGAAGGTCTTAGTTTAATTCCTGGTGAAGATGGATATGGTGCAAATGATCCTAACTTTGTATTTCCATATGACGACAGAAGAGATACAGATTGGAACAGCGCTATTTTACGCGATGGACATATAAACAATACAGATCTAAATATTTCTGGTAATTCAGAGAACACTAATTATTTCGTCTCTATAAGTAGATTTGATCAAAAAGGTGTAGTTAAAGGTTCAGGTCTTTTAAGAAATGGACTTAGACTTAATTTAGATACAAAGGTAAATGATAAGCTAAGGACCGGTATAAGATTCAGTTTAGTTGACAGAAAGCAAGAAAATGCAAAGTTAAATTGGGCAGCAGTCTATTATCAAACTATACCTTATTGGCAAATCTATGAAGATGACGGAAAAACGTATACTGGAGTAAACCCTATAAGTGGAATTCCACAAAGAAATCCAGTTGCAGATGTTACAGATAGAATAGACCATAGTTTTATCACCAATCTCAATAGTAATGCATATATTGAGTATGACTTAATTCCTGGTCTTACACTAAAAAGTTCACTAGGAATTAATATGGGGTGGAATAAAAACAATTACTATCTCCCTACATACATTCCTCCAAGAAGTGTCTCAAATTCAGGTGGAATTGCAAGAATTAGACACAATCAAAACAGGAATTATCTTTTTGAGAATACAGCAACCTACTCATTTGAGGATGGAGACCATTCATTGAAAATTCTTGCTGGATATACTAGACAAAAAACAACATCTACTATGACTATGGCGACAGGTGAAGGATATCCTAATGATGTACTAACATTTAATAATCTATCTCTTGGTGCAGATCCTGAATCTAATTTAATTGGATCTAATTATGGACAGAGAACATATACATCAATCCTTAGTAGGATTAATTATGGCTATATGGATAGGTACTTTCTTACTTTAGTCGCAAGGCGAGACGGATCCTCAGTTTTTGAAACAGGAAACAAGTATGCTACTTTCCCATCAATAGGTGCAGCATGGATAGTTAGTGAAGAAGACTTTATGCAGAACCAAGATGTAATAAGTAATCTTAAATTAAGAGCAAGTTATGGTATTGTTGGTGAGCAAGGAGTGCCTCCATACAATTCATTTGCTAGATATAGTGATTTTCCAATGTTTTTAAATGATGGTAGATTAAACACTGTTATTCTTAGTTCTATTCCTAGTCAAGGACTGGAATGGGAAAAAACATATCAGTCGGATGTTGGTTTAGAAATAGGATTTGCAAATAATAGATATAGTCTTGAGTTTGATTACTATGAAAAAAGAACTGAAGATCTTCTTTTGGAAAAACCTTTGCCATATACAGCAGGTAATACAAGACTTGAGAATGTTGGAGAAATTGAGAATAAAGGATTTGAATTATCTATATCATCAGTTAATATAGAAAAAGCAGATTTTGTGTGGTCAACTTCACTTTCATTATCTCAAAATAAAAGTGAATTAATTTCACTTGGTGATGGTCAAGATTATATTGCTCTTGATGATGTTGTTGCTGCAGGTAATGGTACTCCAATAAGGCTTGTGCCTGGCTATCCAATCCCTAGTTTTTGGGGTGCAAATAATCTTGGTACATACAAAACAAGAAATGATATTGATACTGATGGAAGATTTGGTAGATCATTTCTTGGTGGACCAAGACTTGAGGATCAAAATGGTGATGGAACATGGAATGATTTAGATTATGTTTACCAGGGAAGTCCAGAACCAGATTTGTTTGGTGGTATAAGAAATGTTTTTTCATATAAAAAATGGACTCTTGATACTTTTGCTCACTTCTCAATTGGAAATACAATGTTTAATGGTTCTGTTGCAGAAAGTTATTATGCAAGAGGAGCATATTTAAACCTTCTACCGGAGCTAAAAGATAGATGGACGGAAGAAAATTATATGTCTGATATACCTAGAGCAGGTACAGCCTTCGGTACATATGTTACAACTAATGAAACTTCTTTTCAAGATGGATCATTCTTTAGATTAAAAAATGTTACACTAACATATGATTTAGATAACCCTCCATTTGTGAGAGATGCATCGATCTATATAAGTGCTCAAAATCTACTTTTAATAAGTGACTATAAATGGGGTGACCCTGAAGTAAGTCAGTATGGAAATCAATTAAACAGAGGTATTTCAGATTCAACATATCCTTACTCTACGAGCGTATCCCTAGGACTAAATATTAAATTATAAAATATAAAACCAAAAAAATGAAAACAAGAAAATTTAACTTTTTACACATTTTACTCATGATGGGTTTAATCGTATTACCTATTTCATGTGATAAAGAAGCATTTCTTGAAGAAGATCTAAGAGATGCATTATCTCCAGCAACATTTTATAATAATGATGCTGAAGCAGAATTAGCTGTTAACGGTGTCATGATGGGATTGATTTCTAACAATGGTCATAGAAACAGACAATATGCTTCAATGTCTCATTATGGATCTGATGAAGGAGGTCCTTCAAGAGGAAATGTAGCTGGTACATATCACAACTATCTTTATGAAGAAGGAGTTGGAGGTTATGGTAATACATGGCGTGTATGGTACCAAACCATTAGAGATGCTAACTCAGCTCTGGAAAATATTGAAGGAAATGATAAACTCTCTAGAACATTTAGAGATCAAGCAATTGGTCAACTTTTAACCATTAGAGCCTTAATTTATTGGGAATTAACAGTTATGTGGGGTGATGTTCCTTATTTCAGAGATTTACCTAGTTCAGAGGTGCTTGGAAGTATTGAAAGAACCCCAGTTGCTACGATTAGAACAGATCTTAAATCTGATCTTGAAAGAGCTGCTTCTTTACTTCCTAGTGAATGGAGTGGTGTTGATTATGGTAGATTTACAAAATGGGCTGCTTTAGGGTTTAAGACAAAAATTCATCTCTACGATAAAGAATGGGCTAAAACAGTAGCAACTGCCAATCAAATTATTAATGGTTCTCCGCATGCGTTGATGGATAATTTTGAGGATGTTTATGGAAGATCAAGAATGATGATCGGTGATCCTCAAAATAAAGAAATGATAGCTTGGATTGATTTTGCTGGTTTAAGTGGTCAAGGAGTTATGCCTGGAGGTGATTATGCAAGAAATTCAGGAGGATTTGTTGAGGAAATGACACCTAGAGGAAGAGATGAGCCTAAAAACAAGGCAGATAAAGCAGCGTTTAATGCCGCATTAGCTGCTAACGGTGATGAGTTCAATGGTTTTGGTGCTTATAGTCCTTTTCCGGATGCCGCTAAAAGATCAAGATGGCAAGATGATGATCTAAGGTATGACGTAACAATTATAACTCATTATGAAGGATTTGAATTGAAACATAAATATTTCAAGAAACTTTGGCAACCTAGTCTTGAAGCTTCATACAGAGGTGAAAGACATGAAAACTTTATATTGCTTAGACTTGCAGATGTATATTTAATGGCTGCAGAGGCTCAAAATGAACTAGCAGGTCCTGGTCAAGCTTATCAGTTTATAAATAAAGTTAGAGAAAGAGCATTTGAGCCAGATAATCCTCTAAGTGGTCTAGCTCAAACAAGTTTTAGAGAAGCTCTTCAAGAAGAAAGGTTTTTTGAACTTATGGGAGAGCATCAAAGAAAAAGGGATTTAATTAGGTGGGGATTATTAGCTGATAGAATTCAAAATACTACAGTTTTTAAACAGCATAATGCTCGTAAAGTAAACTATGCTCCTCGCCATCATTTATTACCAATTCCTTTAGAGGAAATCCAGAATAATCCTAATTTGTTAAATACAGATCCAACAAATAATGGTTACAGATAGTGTTTTAGTTTTAGTTATTTAAAAGATTGTTTAGTGCACTTGCATTAAGCAATCTTTTTTTATATTCAACTTTATGAAAATAAAACACATACTATTTACAATCTTTTTTTTATTAATTTTTTCTTCATGTGAAACAAAAAGTGATGATTTAAGACCAAATTTTATAATCTTCATAGCTGATGATATAAGCTGGGACGATATAGGTGCTTATGGTAATGAGTTTGTTAGTACACCAAATATTGATAACCTTGCTAAAGAAGGATTGATTTTTAATAACATGTATTTGACTACTAGTTCATGCAGTCCTAGTAGGAATTCTATAATGACGGGAAGATATCCTCATAATCATGGTGCGCCTGAGCTTCATACACAACCTCCAATGGAAATGAAAACATTTGCTCAAGAGTTAAAGTCCTCTGGGTATTATACTGTATCTTCAGGAAAGTGGCATATTGGTAATTATGCTAGACCTGGATTTAATCTTATTCATGAGGGTAGAGATCTGGTAGGTTATGGTGGAGAGGATCAGTGGGTTAATATTATAACAGACAGACCAAAAGATAAACCATTTTTTATCTGGGCTGCAGCTCACGATCCTCACAGGGATTGGGCTGAAAATGATTTTTCAGGTACTCACAAATTAGATGATATAATTGTGCCTGATTATTTAATTGATGACTTACAAACAAGACAAGATCTAGCTCACTATTATGATGAGATTAAAAGATTTGATTACTTTATTGGACAAGTAATTGCTAAATTAAAAGAACAAAATGTATATGATAATACAATTGTAATGATTATGTCTGATAATGGAAGACCATTTCCACATAGTAAGACAAGATTAAACGATCAAGGAGTTAAAACACCATTTATATTTGTTTATAATGATGAAAAGATATCAGGTAAAACAAAAAGCTTGGTAAGTGTAATAGATATTGCTCCTACAATCTTAGACTATGCTGGTATTGATATTAAAGAAAATTTTCAAGGAAAGAGTTTTAGAAAACTTCTTAAAAATCCTGACGAAAAGTTTAGGAATTATGTTTTTGCTGAACATAATTGGCATGATTATGAATCTCATCAAAGAATGGTTAAAAACGAAGATTATATGTTAATTCAGAACAATAGAAATGAATTTTCTCAAGCAGGTCCCTTAGATGCAATAAACAGCTCTACATACGCAAGTCTATTGGAAAAAAACAAGCTTGGAGAAATAACAGAAGTTCAAGGTGAAATATTCACAAGTCCAAGATTAGAGGAGGAGTTTTATGTTTTGAAAAATGATTTATTTCAAAGAGAGAATTTAATAGATGACGATAAATTAAATGAAGAAATAAATAATTTGAGAGTTATATTAAATAGATGGAAAAATGAAACTGGTGATTCACAACCTGATGAGATTACAAAAGATTGGTACTTGAGAACTCCTGGACCAATTGAAACAAGAAATAATCTAGGTAAATCTATAGATCTTGTAAAAACTAAAAATCACGGTATAAGAGGTGAGTTTCCTGGATCATCTAAGAATGCTGTAAAAATTAATAATAAAGGTCCTTTTTAATCATGAATAAAATCAATGTATTTTTTATTTCAATGCTACTAATAAGTTGTAATGATAATTCGATAGAAATATCTAAAGACACTAAATTAAATGTTTTATTTATAGTTGCAGATGACTTAAATACGAGAATTGGCGCATATGGAGATAATCAAGCAATAACTCCAAATATTGATAAACTATCTAAGTCAGGAGTTACCTTTATGAATGCTCACAATCAATATCCTCAATGTGCTCAATCAAGAGCTTCATTTATGACTGGCCTTTATCCAGATCAAACGAAAATAAAAAAACTACTAATTTATTTAAGAGAAACTATACCTGATGTAACAACTATTGGGGAAAGATTTAGACAGGAAAATTATCACTCAGTAAGAATAGGTAAAATATTTCATTATCATAATCCTGGTCAAATTGGGACATCAGGTCATGATGATAATAGAACATGGGATCAAACAGTAAATCCCTATGGAAGAGATAAGCTAGATGAGTACAAAGTTAAATCTTTAATTCCTGGAAAGTTTGGTGGAACTTTAAGTTGGCTTGAAGCAGATGGAACTGATGAAGAACAAACTGATGGTATAGGAGCAACTGAAACTATAGAATTTCTTGATAAATTTGCTAAAAGTGGTGAAAACTTCTTTCTTGCTTATGGTCTATATAGACCTCATACTCCTTATGTTGCTCCAAAGAAATATTTTGATCTTTTTGATAAAAATGAAATGATAATCCCTAAAGTTTCAGAAGATTATTATAAAACGATTCCTCCGCCTGCTGCTGCTACTGTTACGGAGAGAGCTGAACAGAGAAATCTTGAATATGAATTAGCACAAACAATAAAAAAGGCATATTACGCTACAAATTCTTTTGTTGATGCTCAAATAGGTAGAGTATTAGATAAACTTAAAGAAACAGGACTTGATAAAAATACTATAGTAGTTTTTACATCAGATCATGGATATCATTTAGGTGAATATGGACATTGGCAAAAAAGAACTCTATTTGAACATTCAACTCGTGTACCATTGATTGTTTCTGGACCAGGAATAAATAAGAATGAAAAAATCATGAAAGCACCTATAGAACTAATAGATATGTATCCTACAATAATGGATCTTGTAGGTATGGACACTCCAAAATTTGTTCAAGGAAAAAGTTTTGCACCTCTTTTAAAAGACTCATCAAAAGTATCTAGAGAAAGTGCACTTACGGAATTAAATATAGATCGAATACCCGTTCAAGGATATTCGATAAAAACAAATAGATATAGGTTAACTCAGTGGGGTGAAAATGGATCAATGGGTTATGAACTATATGATCATAATGTAGATAGTGAAGAGATGAATAATCTATCAGAAAACACTAATTATAAAGATGTTAAAGACTCATTAATAGATGTTATTAATAAACGTATAACTAATGCTAGAACTAAACCTGAAGGATTAGGGAATCAATTTGAGCCTAGGTATAGGAAAGGATGGGATTACATTAAGATTCGTCCAAAAAAATAATTTATGAAAATCAGCAGACTTTTTATTGTTTTCTTTAACCTTTTTCTTATAGGTTGTTCTCAAAAAGGAATCATTCAAAAACCTAACATTATTTTGATTATGACGGATGATCAAGGTTGGGGTCAAACAGGTTATTACAATCATCCTCTTTTAAAAACCCCTAACTTGGATGAGATGGCAAATAATGGATTACGTTTTGATAGATTTTACGCTGGTGCACCGGTTTGTTCTCCAACTAGAGCATCAGTATTAACAGGAAGAAGTAATGATAGGACTGGTGTATATAATCATGGTTATCGTCTTAGACTTCAAGAAAAAACAATTTCGCAAGCATTAAAAAATAATGGATATATAACAGCACATTTTGGAAAATGGCATTTGAATGGATTAAGAGGTCCAGGTGCTCCTATTTTAAAAGATGATAAATATGGCCCTCAAAATTTTGGATTTGACCATTGGTTATCGGTTACAAATTTTTTCGATATAAATCCATTAATGAGTGAAAATGGAGATTTTATTGACTTTAATGGAAATTCCTCAGAGATTATATTTAATGAGGCCTTATCCTTTATTAAAGAGAAAAATAACAAAGAAATGCCCTTTTTTATTCTTATTTGGGATGGATCACCACATTCTCCATTTATTGCAGATGATGAGGATAATATTGATTTTAACAATTTAGATGAAAGAAGTAAAAATCATTATGGAGAATTAGTTGCATTTGATAATAGTTTAGGAGATTTTAGAAAAGGTCTTCAGGATATAGGTATTTCTAACAATACCATTTTATGGTTTAATAGCGATAATGGAGGTCTTGGTAAAAAACAGAATATATCACCCTCGACTGTAGGAGGTTTAAAGGGTCAAAAAGGGGATATTTGGGAAGGCGGTATTAGAGTTCCCAGTATAATTGAGTGGCCATCAGTAATTAAAAGTAGAATTAGCACTTATCCATCTTCTACAATGGATATTTTTCCTACAATAGTTGATATTTTAAATTTACCTGACTCTACTATGTTAATGCCATTGGACGGTGAGAGTCTTTTTCCTTTATTCAATTCAAAGCTTGAGAAAAGAAAAAATAAAATTCCATTCCGTTATCTTGATAAGGGTGCATTAATAGATAATAATTTTAAACTAGTAGTAACAAGTATTAAAAAAAACAATTTTGAATTATATGATTTACTAAATGACCCAAAAGAATCTTTAAATATAAGTTCATCTTACCCAATTGTCTTTCAAGAAATGAAAGATGAATTTATAGAATGGAATAGAACAGTAAATGAAAGTATTAATGGGAATGATTATAATGAAGAATTTATAAATGAGGATGGAAGGAAATGGTGGCCTTCTGACGAAAGATATAAGCCATTTCTAAATGATCTAATTAAACGTCCAGAATATACTGAATATATTAAAATAAGAGCTAATTTAAATTAACCATAAAATGAAAAGAATATTTTTAAAATTATTTTTTTTAATATTTTCATTAATATTAATTGGTTGTAGTATTGAAAATAATACAAAACCTAATATTATATGGATAGTAGCTGAAGATCAATCACAATATTTTTTTCCATACTATGGTGATAATACTATTGAGTTGCCAAATATTAATAAGCTTCTAGAAAATGGAACAGTATATGAAGGTATGAGCTCTCCTTATCCTGTGTGTGCTCCAGCTAGAAGCTCAATTATAACAGGTATGTATCCTAACTCAATTGGTACAGGTCATCAGAGGGCTTATCATTACAATAGAGAGGTAAGACCAGAAAGCGAACATTTATTAGAATTTCAATATTATTCATCCAAATTAGCTGAGCAGATTAAACCATTTACTCAAATCTTAAGGGAAAATGGATATTATACAACTAA
>CEWI01134953.1_pt1 | contig 12230 bp, 11 predicted proteins | sample 531271 | NCBI WGS metagenome assembly CEWI01 (sample SAMEA2622499, study PRJEB7988) | marine metagenome | biome: marine biome (ENVO:00000447); feature: mesopelagic zone (ENVO:00000213); material: "saline water (ENVO:00002010), including plankton (ENVO:xxxxxxxx)" | depth 350 m | reverse complement strand
ACTCCTTTAATGATATAAAAAGAGATAGCTAGGAGAATAATCAGAGACAACCAGTTCCTGTAAGATCCCATAGGCAAGTGCCATCCCATAATCGATAACATATTTTCTTTCATTTAATATTTACAACGAAGAAAAATAAGAATAAAAAAACAAAGAAAAAAATATAATCTTGTGTAATAGGCTAACCCTATATTTATTAAAGAAGGCAAAGAAAAAATAAAATATATACAACCAGATTGCTGCACTTACTATTGCATTAACTATTGCAATTAATTCCATGCAAGATTCATTTCATTTTGAAGTACTTCGCTAGCATCAAAACCTTCTGTTGCGTCAATAATATTGTCAGCAATTTGTAACAATATTGAGAATAATAAACTACCTCCCCAACATTCCCACCTTGAAGCTCTACCATGAAAATCGAATACATTATCTATTGCGAATTTTTGAGTTGCTATTTTAAAATTCATATTGTTATTTTAATTATTGAATTGTTGGTCCGATACACCTTTAATAATAAAGAACGATATTACAAGAAGAATTATTAATGAAAACATAGCAGGATTCCTACCTAGCCCAAGTGTATTTACAATGAAACCCCAAAGTAGAGGCCCTATAATTGTTGCAAATCTTCCAACTGTTGAATATAACCCATAGAATTCTCCTAAATGTTTTTCAGGACTTAGTCTTGTCATGAAGACTCTGTCTACAGCAAAAATTCCTCCTATGTTAAATCCTCCAAGTACTCCAGTAACATATATAAGCCAAAGCTGATCAAATTCAGTTGCTATGATTGCAAAAGATAAGGAGATCATCCAACATACTAAACTAATTAATGTTAATATTCTTGGCCCATAGGTATCGGCAGCTCTTCCAAAAACATAACCTCCAATAATGGAAACAACTATTGCGATAGCTAATATTCCCTGGCTATCCTCAGGTGTTAATCCAGCCTCTTCAACTAGATAGACTGCTAATAGTCCACTAATGAGAGTATTGATTGCATCAGCATAAAAAAAACGTCCAATAAGGAATCTTGTCAGACCTTTGTACTGAGTTGAGTGCTTCCATGACCTAATTACAATAATTAAGGATTCAGATAATTTAACTTCAGACCTTAAAGATGTTAGTTTTTTTTCCTTTACAAAGAGAAAAGTTGGAAGAGAGAAGACTAAAAATAGTAATGCAACAGACCTAAATATTTCAATATATCCTAGTCCTTGATTTTGTAATATTGTTGCAACTCCGAACCCTATTAGTGAACCTACATAACCAAAAGCAACTCCTAGTCCTGATATTCTACCTCTATTCTCTTCAGTACTTACAGAAATAAGTAGGGCATCATATACAACTGATCCAAGATTGAACCCTATTAGTGACATTATGAATAAGAAAACTGATATATTAATACTAAATGTACCAAGTAGAAATGTAGAACCTATACATAACAAAGTAGTAATAAGTAGTAATGGTTTTTTCCCTTGTGCACCATCAGATCTAGCACCTACCCATGGGCCAGTGATGGCTACTATTATCATTGCACCAGAAGTAGCAAACCCTAGTTGTTGATCTGTCCAACCTTGCTCACTTACAAGCCAAACTGAAAAATAAAGGCCAGGAACTACAAAAGCATATACAGTATTTGCTAAATCAAATAATAACCAGGAAAATACACTGGATTTCTTGATTTCATTCATTGAAAATTATCAAAAGATTTAGATAGTCGCAAAAGACCTTCTTCCAAGTCTTTGTCTCCTAATGCATAAGAGCATCTCAGAAATCCTGGAGTCCCAAAAGCTTCTCCGGGTACAAATGCAATATGAGACTCTTCTAGAAGCCAGTTACATAAATCGTAAGATGAATTTACTCCTCTTATTATTTTTCTTTCTACAATTTCAGAAACATCTGGATAGATATAAAAGGCTCCTTGAGGAATATTTGTTTTAACATATTTTGTATTAGACAGGAGATCTATAGCTAAAAGTCGCCTCCTATTAAAAGCATCTTTCATCTTCAATGTCTCATCTAAACCATTTTTTAATGCTGTTTCAGCTGCTACTTGAGAGATATTTGAAACATTAGAAGTGCCATGTGATTGAATCTTTTTTGATATATCCAATACTTCTTTATTACCAACTAGCCATCCTACACGCCAACCAGTCATTGAATATGCTTTTGAAACTCCATTGATTATTATTGTATTCTTTAAATCGTTATCGAATATTGCTGGAGATGGAGTAGGCTCTCCTTCGTAAACAAAATGTTCGTATAGCTCATCTGATAGTATCCAAACATCATTTGAGATGGCCCATTCATATATTTCTTCTGCTTCTTTGGGTGTGTAAACTACTCCAGTTGGGTTAGAGGGAGATGTCCAAACTAGAAGTTTCGTTTTATCAGTTTTAGCTTTCTCTAACTGTCCTTTTGTTATTTTAAAATTAGATTCTAAGTTACTATCCACAAATACTGGTTGACCGCCTGCTATTTTTACTGCTTCTGGATAAGTGGTCCAGTATGGTTTAGGGATTATAACTTCATCTTCTTTATCTAATACAGACATGAAGGCAGTTATGATTGCTTGCTTTCCCCCATTTGTAACTAAAATATTATCTGGTGAGATTTTGTATCCAGAATATTCTTCTGTAGTTCGTGCAATTTCTTCTCTTAAAGAGGGAAGGCCATTCACTTGGCTGTATTTGTGATATATTGGATTCTCAGCCGCTTCCTTTGCAGCTTCTACTATATAAGAGGGTGTTGGGAAGTCAGGTTCTCCAGCACCGAAACCGATGATAGGCTTTCCCAGAGCCTTTAGTTCTCTTGCTTTTGCAGTTATCTCCATAGTTGCTGAAGGCAGTATTGAATTGTTTATTTTTGAAATATCTGGCATCTTAAACCTTTCAGAATGTATATTACTCTAGATAGGAAGAAATTAGTTGTCGAGGAAATATTAATATGGAAAAACTACTTCTTGGTGAGCCTGTGGCAAACTTTTTAGACAAACAGTCATCAATTAATTTTAATGAGTATGAGAAAACTAATGGAGAGAGGGCATCATTAGGGGCAATTATGATTGGAGATGACCCTTCGTCAGTAATCTATGTCGGTAGAAAGCAAGAAAAAGCAAAAGAGTTAAATGTCGATTTCCACTGGAAAAAATTAAATAAAGAAGCTTCGAATGAGGATGTTATGTCTGCTATTGACGATTACAAGTCCTTGAATGGAGTTATTTTACAATTACCAATTCCAGCAAATTTGAATAGAGATGAATTAATAGATATGATTCCTCCCCATCTAGATGTTGATGGATTAACTACTAAAAACCTAGGCACACTATTTGAAAAAGAGCCATCCATTATTCCAGCTACAGCTCGTGCAGTTATTGAGATTATTAATTACTACGATATAGATCTTACAGGAAAGGATGTTTCAATCCTTGGTCGTTCCAGGCTTGTTACAGCGCCATTAGCCCATCTCCTTAGTACAAAAAAATATAATGCAACAGTAACCGTACTACATAGTAAGTCCAATAATATAAATGAGACAATCAAGAGAGCAGACCTTGTTATCTCTGCTATTGGGAAAGCTTATTTCCTTAACAATAGTCATTTTAAAGAAGGGTCTATTGTGATTGATATCGGTATATCCAAGAAAGATAAAAAAACCTATGGGGATGTTAATCCTGTCGACACTGACAAAATCCTCTATGCCCGTGCACCGTTCCCAGGAGGAGTAGGGCCAGTAACAGTCTCAGCTCTTTATTCTAATCTTGCAAAATTAATCAGCTAGATTCCATTCTTCTTCTGAAATTTGAGAGTTCATATCAACCCCTCTCAAGAGAATAAATCCTATTACAAAGAAAAGTGAAATTCCAGGTAAAGATAATCTCGGATTACCTGTAGAGACACTTACATAACTATAAATTAATGGTCCCCATATCGCTGAGAATCTTGAGATTACTGAAAAGAATCCCATAAATTCACCCTCTGCACCTTTAGGTAACATTGTTGCATAAACACTTCTACTAACAGATTGCAATCCACCCATACCCATTCCAACAATTATTCCCAACACTATTACAGGTACAAGCTGTTTTTCTGGTACAAAATATGCACCATTTCCGGCTAAGAAAAATAATAATATAGTAAATAAGAGTGTATTTTTTTGACCTATTTTTCCTGCAAGATATCCTGCTAGTCGTGCTCCAGCAAAGGCAATAAATTGAACAATTAAATAAACAACAATTATAGATGTTTGATCTAATAGTAAAACCTCACTAAAAAAAGGCCCTGCCATATTAATTACAGTTTGGGCACCATCCCAATAGAAAAGATATGCGAGTAGAAAATAAAGAAGGAATGGAAACTTTCTTATTTTTTTCAAAGTATTTATGTTTGTTTTCCACCCAGCAGTTAAATAATTAATTTTCTCATTATGCTCTGGTTTTGTTTCATCAATTTTCATTCTTGAAAAGCTAAATATTGAAAATAAGAGCCACCAAATACCTGCAAATGCTATAGCAATACGTGATGCTAATGCTGTATCTATTCCTAGCATGCCAGGTCCAAGTTGGATTATTGCTAAGGACAATAATAACTGCAGTCCACCACCAAGGTATCCTAAAGCATACCCTTTAGCCGAAACTTGATCAATGGTGTCTTCTGTTGTTATATCTTTAAGTACACTGTCATAAAAAACATTTGAACCTGTTGCCCCAAATTGTGCAAGGAAATATATTAAAAGAGTTAATACAACATCTCCAGATGTAGCAAAATAGAATGTTGAAGCAAATATTGCACCGCCATAAGCAAAGGATTTGAACAACCGCATCCTAGATCCAGATAAATCAGCCACAGCTCCAATTGTTGGCATAATTAAGAAAAATATGAACAATGCAGAACCTATAGCAAAACCCCACACCTCTGCACCTGTATATAGAGTACCTCTAAAGTTAAAACCTTCTTCTGGAACCACTACACTCACAAAATATACAGGCATAACTGCACCTAAAGTAGTTGTTTCATATGCAGACTTAGCCCAGTCGTACATGGACCAACCAAATAATGTTCTTTTATTATTTTTCTCTGTCATAAACTCCTTCCAACAATATAAATAATAGCGATATAATCTTAGGAATGTTTAGTTGAAATTGAAGAAAAGGTAAAAAATGTCTCAAATTGCTTTAATTGGTTTGCCAAATGTTGGGAAATCTACAGTATTCAGTGCTTTAACAAATGAAGAAAGTCAAATAGATATTTTTCCGTTTAGTACTAATGAACTAGTAACAAGTTTTGCCGAGATAAAAGATGAGAGACTTAAAAAAGCTTCAATAATTGAAAATTCAGAGAAAATTGTTTATCCGAGAATGCAAGTTTATGATATTCCACTTAACCCTAGTAAACCATTATTTACCCCTAACCTATTCGGGAAGCTCAGAGAGATGGATGGTTTCGTTGTAGTATTAAGAGACTTTGAGGGTAATGATTTAGATTGGGGAGAAGTACCAAAATCTATTAATGAGCAGATTGAAAAAATAAATATTGAGTTAATTATTTCTGATATTGAGATCCTGTCCAATAAAGAGAAGAAACTAATTAAGGAATCTAAAGCTATATCAGAGAAGCCAAAAGTATTAAAGACTGTTGAAAAAGCAATAGGGATATTAGAGGATGGTAGCCAGCTTAATGACTACCAATGGGAGAGCGATGAGCTTTCTTTTTTTAGAGATCTTTCTCCATTGACTCTTAAGCCAAGAGTCTTTCTAATCAACACAGGAGAACAAAAGCCGAATAAGGAAGAAATATTTGAGAATGATTATGAAACAGTAGTAACTTCAGCCAAGATAGAGTATGAAATATCTTTACTCAATGAATTAGAACAGATTGACATCCGTAATGAATACCAGATAGACAAAAGCTTATTGGATAATTTGCTTAGTAGCATTTATAAAGAATTAAATTTAATTTCTTTTTTTACTGTTGGAGATAAAGAAAGTAAAGCTTGGACAGTACTTAAAGACTCTAAAATAACTGAGGCAGCGGGTAAAATCCACACTGATTTAGAAAAGGGTTTCATAAAGGCTGATGTTGTAGGAATTGAGGATTTTATTGAATATAAAGGCTGGAAAGGCCTTAAAAACACAACTAAATTAAGGCTTGAGGGCAAAGAATATGTTGTAACAGATGGTGATGTTGTTATTATTAGATTTTCAAAATAGAGACCTTATAGCAATATAATAATCAAAGATGAAAGTTCTAATTGCAGGTGCAAACGGTATAGCTGAACAATTGATTCAGAGAATTGGTAGTGGCTGGACAATTGCTGTTGTTGATATTGATCAGGAAATATTAAGGGAGTTTGTTTCTGAGAGAAAAGTAGAAAAAATTCAGGGTGATGCATCAAGCAATTTAGTATTAAAGAAAGCAGGTTTAGAATCTTCAGGAGCAGTCATTGCTCTTACTGATGATGATGCAGTAAATATAGAAGTCGTAAGGCTAGCAAAAGAAGCAGGAGTACCAAGGATATCTGCACGAGTAGTAGATATCCAAAATGAACCAAAGTATAAGAAACTTGATATAGACACTGTTATTTCTGACAACATAGCGGCAAGGCAATTGGAACATTTGCTTGAACCAAGAAGGGTTGCATCAAAGGCTTTTGCTGGAGGTAGAGCTGAAGCAATAGAATTAGAGATAGAGTCAGGTTCTCCAGCTAGTGGGAAGCAGTTAAAAGAAATTGGAAGTGACTCATTTATTGTGGGTGCTCTTCTAAGAGGCGGTCGAATTATTATTCCTCATGGGGATACTCTTTTTCAAACTGGAGATCTCGTAACAGTTGTTTTGCAAGCAGATGCATTTTCGGAAGTTGTAGATTTGTTCTCAGGTTCTGAATCAAGATTCCCTTTATATTATGGTAAGAATATAGCTGTCGTGATGGAGTCCAAAGACCACCTAGGAGCTTTGAGTGAAGCAGAGGAAATGGTTATAAATACTCAAGCCGATTCTTTATATGTATATAAAAAAGATGGAGTATTCGAAGACAATATAGAGTCAGACGAAGAAAGCATCGGAGCTGTAGCAAGTAATGTAGATTTACATATAAGCTCTTTTCCCAAGATATCTAATAAAGTACTCGATAGTGAGATAAGCAATACTTCAATCGGGATACTAGTTGTTCCTTTGGGTACCGATAAAGATAATTCAATAATAAAAAATTATATTAATTATTCAAAAAGGAATAAAATACCAGTTTTGTTCTCAAGAAATTCAAACCCATATACTCGTATTGGCATAAAACTATCCTCAGACTTGACTGAGGAGAGTACATCTAGAGTAGCTTTAGACTTATGTCAGAAAATGGGTTCTTCACTTGTTGCATTTCAGGTGAAAGAGGCTGAATTTCTATCTTCCTCTACTTCATCCACAGACTCTCAAGACCTTATAAATTTAGAAGATTCTGCTCGATACAAAGGAGTAGATGTTAAACATGAAGAAGCATCGGGAAATGTTGCAAAAGAATTAGCTACTAGGACAGAGTCAGTTGGATTATTCATCCTTGATATTTCAAATTATACGAATTGGCAGAAAAGAAAAACGGTTGAATTTATTTCTATGAACTCAAATATTTCAATACTTGTTGTGCCATCAGAGGATTAGTTTGGAAAGCTTTGATCCTCTTTCGATAATAATAATTTCTCTAGGTGCATTTGCACTACCTTTATTTGCTAATAGAGTAAAAGTTCCAAGTATTGTTTTGGAGATAGCTTATGGTCTTCTTATAGGCCCTGTTTTAGGGCTTGTTACTTCATCAGAATTCATCTCCGGATTAGCAATTCTTGGTTTTTTTCTTCTTATGTTTCTTTCGGGTTTTGAAATAGAGTTAGATGTTTTTGAAGATAAAGGGATTAAGCAATTATCTGCTCCTTTATTTATTTTTCTAGGAACACTCGGAATGTCTGTATTAATAGTTGATTTCCTACAATATGATCTTTTTCTGGCACTTGTTTTAGGGACAACAAGTGTTGGAATTGTAGTTCCTATATTGAGGACTGATGAAAAAATAAAAAGTCAGTATGGTCAGATGATACTTCTTGCAGCTATTATTGCTGATTTCATGACATTAGTTATTGCTACCATATATGCATCCATTGTTAAGACAGGAGATTTTATGACAAGTAGTTTGAACGCAGTGTTATATTTCCTTGTTATCTTTTCAGTTTTAAGATTACTAAGAAGAGCTGCTTGGTGGTATCCAGAAATATTTCAACGACTATTCAATGCTGACGATCCTGAAGAAATTGGGATTAGAGCTTCTTTAGCGATGATGCTTTCTCTTGTAGGCTTGTCTGTTCTTTTTAATATAGAACCTATTCTTGGTGCTTTTCTCGCAGGCACAGTTTTCGCATTAGTCTTCCCCAATAGGGGATCATTAGAGACTAGTTTAAAAGGTTTCTCATATGGATTTTTGATACCAATATTTTTTATAAATATTGGACTAAATTACGATATAGGAATATTGACTAATAGAACTTTTTATGTTGAAGTCATATTTTTATTCGCTTTAGCAATATTGGTTAAACTGGTTCCTTCTTTTGTGATGGCCATATTCAATATCAAAATTAGAGATATATTTGCAGCAGGATTTTTGTTATCTGCAAGATTCAGTTTAATTATTGCTATGGCAGAGATAGGCGTTGAACTGGGCTTGTTAAGCCAAAAGGTAGAGTCTGAAATAATATTTTTAGCTGCATTGACTGCAACATTTTCACCTATAGGATATAGATTCTTTAGTATTAAGAAGTAGTATGTTAAGAACCTTATATGACAAAGTCTTAAATCTTGCCGATAGAAAAGGGGCATTAACTGGACTTGGAATAGTATGTTTTCTTGAAAGTTCAGTTTTTCCTATCCCACCTGATGTACTTTTGATGCCGATGGTACTTGCTAATCGTTCAAAAGCTTTAAGGATTGCCATTGTTGCAACACTAACTTCTGTTTCGGGGGGAATGTTTGGATATTTTTTAGGGCATAAGTTTATTACAACAATTGGATCTAGGATTATAGATTTCTACCACCTGAATACTCAGTTTGTTGACTTTAGTCAGAGCTTTAATGAATATGGAGCGATTGTAGTTCTTACAGCCGGGATTACCCCACTACCTTATAAAGTAGTAACAATTGCTAGTGGTACTACTGGTATGAATCTGGCTTTATTTACTGTTACAAGTTTCATAGCAAGAGGTTTAAGGTTCGGTATTGTTACATTTCTTTTATGGAAATTTGGAGTACCTATAAAAGGATTTATAGAAAGAAGATTAAATCTTTTAGCAACAATATTTGTCGCACTACTTATTGGCGGCTTTTTTTTAGCAGGGAAAATATAGTGTGAGCACGGTTAGAATGGCTTTATGTTTGGTTTAAGACTTCCAGAGCTAATAATTATACTTGTAATTTTGCTGTTACTTTTTGGTGCAAAAAAGTTACCTGGTTTGGCAAAGTCACTTGGAAGTTCAGCAAAGGAGTTCAAGACTGCCCTAGAGGAAGAGTAGATTTAATAATGAGATACAAGTACTTTATTTGTTTCATTATTTTATTTATTTTCTCTGCTTGTAGTCAAACAACCTCTCAGGCAGATCCTACCGGAGAAGAAATTTATCTAGCTCGTTGTGCTGCATGTCATGGTGATAAATTAGAGGGAAAAGTTGGGCCAAAAATAGGTAAGGATTCTTCTGCTTGGGATATGCCAAATAGCTACTGGATTCAAACAATAACTATGGGTAAAGGTTCAATGCCAGGCCAAACCTTAACTGATGAAGAAGTTTATTTAATTATGGAGTACATTAGAGAAGGTGAGAAGTAATTTAAAGCCTCTCAGTTGCTTTATTTAGGTCATACAGTTTTTTCTCTAGTTATTAAAGAATAAACAACATACTCCAAATTTTAATGGCATAATCTTTCCCCATATTCTAAAATTTACTTAGTATCTATATGCTTTATAAATTAGGAGAAAATATTGAGAAATGATATCCATAAGTTCTTAAAAGAACAATCAGATGAAATCAGTGCATCAGTTGAGGGCTTGACATTAATTGATTTATTAAATAGGAATGCAGAAGAGTATGGAGATTTCCCTGCATTCAATGAACCAGCTAATAGTGAATATACATCTTGGAACCCTATGAGCTGGTCAGAAACTAGAGATATGGTTCATAGAGTAGCTGCAGGGCTAATAGCTATAGGATTAGAACCCAAGGAGACTAGTTTTATTATGTCTAATAATTGTTTAGAGCATAATCTAGCTGATTTAGCTATATTGCATACCGGTGCAGTCCCTTCTACTCTTTATAGGCAACTAAAGTCTGGACAGATTGAATATGTAGCTAATCTTATGGAAGCAAAAGTAGCTTTTGTTGGTGATTCAGAATTATTTTCCGAAGTTGACGAAGCAAAGAAAAGTTGTCCAAAACTAGAACATATAATTTTATTTAAAGACTTCGAGCAGCATAAAGATAAAGATTATGTTATCAGCTGGGAGGAGTTAATTGCAAAAGGAGATGAGCTATTAAAGAAAAATAGGGAGAAACTTGATAAAGCAATTGCAACCGTAACTCCAGATTCTTTAGCATGCTTGATCTTTACTTCTGGTACTACAGGAAGGCCTAAGGGAGTTATGATTAGCCATCATAATGTTATATGGACAAATGAAAGCCTTTTTTCTCAGATGATTACTGCTTCGAGCCATCCAAGAATAGTATCTTATTTACCAATGGCACATATTGCTGCAAGAGCTGGAGATCACTACCAAGCACTTTATAGAGTTGGGCAAATATTTCCTGTTCCAGTTTTAGAAGATTTGGCTAAGGCTCTGCCAACAGTCAAGCCTTCAGTGTTATTAGCAGTTCCTCGAGTTTGGGAAAAAGTAAAAGCAGGTCTTCTTGCAAAAATTAATGAATCGGATAAGAAAGATTTGGCACTTAAGGCTGTTGATAACGGCATAGAAAAAGTAGAGTATGAGCAAAGAGGAGAAACACCACCGATTGGAGTTAGGATAAAAGATGCAGTATTTTCCAAGTTGGTATTCTCAAAGTTTAAAGATGGATTAGGAATTGCAGATACAGAATATTTTGTAACAGCAGCTGCACCTATGAATCCTGATGTGCATAAATGGTTCCATGCGATAGGTATTGATATAACAGAGATATATGGAATGACGGAAGATACAGGTCCCTGTACAGTAGGAATAACAAAAAATGCGTTAAAAAGTTTTGGAGAAAAGTTAAAAGCTGCAGGAGTTCCTATTCCTAAAGTATCTAACCCTATAGGTAAGGTTGGGCTACCAATCGCAGGTACTGAAGTGCGCATTGAAGAAGACGGTGAGCTATGCATGAGAGGTAGTCATGTTACGCAAGGCTACTACAAAGATGAAGAACAGACAAAGGAAACATTCGATAGCGAAGGATGGCTCCATACTGGAGATTTGGCAGAGATTGATGAGTCTGGGTATGTAAAAATAATAGGTAGGAAGAAAGAAATACTTATTACTTCAGCAGGAAAAAATATAGCTCCTGTAGAGGTTGAGGAGCTAATTAAACCGCATGTTTTGGTTGGGCAGGTATGTGTAGTTGGAGATGGGAAAAAATATCTAACTGCACTTGTAGTTCTAGATGCTGATGGAGGCGCAGAAAAATGGGCACAAGAAAATGGAATCTCTTATGACTTAAAGGAACTCTCAAAAAATGATGAAGTTCTTAATGCAATTCAACAGCAAATTGATGAGGCAAACAGTAAAGTAGCACAAGTTCAACAAATAAAGAAGTTTGTTTTATTAGATAATGAGTGGACAGATACAAGTGGAGAACTAACTCCAACACTTAAGCTTAAAAGAAATGTAATTAGCGAAAAGTATAAGGGCGAAATAGAGAGTATGTATGAAGGGGATTAATAACTGTCTAAGGTAAATCTTGAAAATAGAGTTGTAATTGTAACTGGTGCTGGTAATGGACTAGGCAAAGCTTATGCGTTAGATCTTGCAAATCGTGGTGCAAAAGTCGTTGTAAATGATTTGGGAGGAGCAGTTGATGGATCGGGCTCAGGGAATACTCCGGCAGACGAAGTAGTTGATGAAATAAAGAAAAAGGGTGGGAAAGCAATAGCAAATTATGACTCAGTAGCAACAAAAGAAGGAGGAGAAGCAATTTTTTCTACTGCAATAGATACTTATGGGAAAGTAGATGT
>CEWI01049963.1_pt1 | contig 12291 bp, 14 predicted proteins | sample 531271 | NCBI WGS metagenome assembly CEWI01 (sample SAMEA2622499, study PRJEB7988) | marine metagenome | biome: marine biome (ENVO:00000447); feature: mesopelagic zone (ENVO:00000213); material: "saline water (ENVO:00002010), including plankton (ENVO:xxxxxxxx)" | depth 350 m | reverse complement strand
ATAGAAAAATTTGAAATAAAAGTAGTAGATCTTACTGGTGGAGCTCCAGAATTAAATGAAAATTTTGAATATATTGTAGAAAAAGTTAAAAAAATTAATTGTCACGTAATCGATAGGTGTAACCTTACTATATTATTGGAAAAAAATAAAACTGGCCTAGCAGATTTTCTTAAAAAACATGAAGTAGAAATAATAGCTTCTCTACCATGTTATGAAAAGAAAAATGTAAATGCACAAAGAGGTGAAAATGTATTTGAAAAAAGTTTGCAAGCATTAAAAATATTAAATTCAATTGGTTATGGATCTAACCCTAATTTACAGATCAATTTAGTTTATAACCCACAAGGATTTAGCCTTCCTCCAAATCAACAAATTTTAGAAGATCAATATAAAAAAAATTTAAAAAATAGATACAATATAGTATTCAATAATTTATATACAATTACAAATATGCCTATTGCAAGATTTGGAAGTACTCTTATTACTAAAAAATATTTTTCAACGTATATGGATCTTCTAAAAAGTTCGTTCGAAGAAAAGACGCTTAAAGCGCTCATGTGTAGGTCTTTAATTAGTATTGATTACTTAGGATTCGTTTATGATTGTGATTTTAATCAGATGCTAAATTTAAATATGAGTGTAAGCAGTAAAAAACACATAAATGATATTGCAAATATTAAAATGGGTCAAAAAATAAATACCGCTAATCACTGCTATGGCTGCACAGCAGGGTCAGGCAGCAGTTGCGGAGGTAGTTTATTATAAAAAATGTTATCTATTATAATTCCCACAAAAAATGAATCTAAAGTAATTTTGAAAACATTATTGCCGTTGCAAAAATTACGAAAAAATAAAACCTGTGAAATTATTTTGGTAGATGGAAATAGCTCTGATTCAAGCATAAAGATAGCTAAACCATATGTTGATAAAATTCTAATATCCCAATCAGATAGATCCATGCAACAAAATATTGGGGCATCTGTATGCAAGAATAACTTATTATTATTTCTGCATGCAGATACTAAAATAAATCTCGAAGACGTAGAAAACATAATCTTACAGAATAAAGAAATAACCTGGGGTTTTTTTAAAATTAAATTTGATAATAATAAAAAAAAATATAGGTTTTTAGAATTTTTTATTAATTTACGATCTATATTATTTAAGTACGGTACCGGTGATCAATGCTTGTTTATGAGTAAAGATATTTTTTATAAAGTTGGTGGTTTCCCAAATATTAGGCTTATGGAAGATATAGAGATATGTTCATCTCTTAATAAGGTATGTGATCCTAAAATAATAAACAATATAGTGACTTCTTCTTCAAGGAAATGGGAATCAGATGGTTTTATAAGAACTATTATAAAAATGAGGATCTACAGGATTTTATATTTCTTTGGGGCAGATACTAGATTTTTAAAAAATAATTACTGAGCTATGATGATTTCTTTAAATATTTTTACAAAATGCCCATTCACTGGAAATCCCAAAACTAGAATGAGTGAAATTTTAAATTTAGATGAAAGAAGATTTATATCTAAAATTATGATTGAAAACATACTTCAAGAAACTAGTAAATTATCAAAAAATGTTAAAGTATATTTGTGGGTCTATCCAAACCATAATCATGTATTTTTCAAAAAATTAAAAAATAAGCACGATATATATTTAAAAAAACAATACGGGATTAACCTTTCTGAGAGAATGAAGCATTGTCTTAAAGAACAATCAAGTTTAATAAAAAAAACATTATTAGTGGGCTCAGATTTACCAACTCTTAATTATAATATTATTAATGATTCATTAAATATCCTTAAGTCAAAGGATTGTGTTATAGGACCATCAAAAGATGGCGGTTTTTATTTGTTAGGATTTAATGGACAATATAAATCTATCATTAAAGGTGAAGCTTTATTTTATAAAAATATAATTAAAAATATTAAAAGTTTGTCGTTATCTTTAGGTGAGGTAAAGAAAATAAAAGATATTGACTACCCTAATGATCTATTAACTATTTAGATTTTGGGAAATGTTTTTTTGGGTCAACATTATTATCATGCAGTTCATTTAATTTTATATATTTCATATATGTATTGAACATAGTGGTAAGAGCAACAGTAAAACCATCTATTCCTTGAAAAATACCGCCTTTTATAATTAATTTTTTAAAAAAAGCAAATAATGAATGAGTGATTGGTCGTATATTTGATTTTTTAATTCCTTTGATGTGCATTGTTTTAGCGCTTTGTGTGCTATAAAAATTAATCTTATCTATCCAATCCGTATAAGAATCATATGTATAATGTATAATATGCAAATCTATATCTTTGCATGCGCTTACAACAGAGGCATGGGATGTGCTCATGTTATAATTTACTTTTGTTTTATTATATAATCGTATTACTTTGTCGGGATAAAAACTTGCTGCTTTAATCCAACGCTTACCACAAAAATTTCTTCTTCTAACTGAATAAGCATGATGTTTTTCAAAATCTAATTTAATCAATTGAATATGTTTAATTAAATCTTTCTCAAGCCTCTCATCTGCGTCTAAACTAAAAATCCAATTATTTGTCGCATATGATGAGGCTAATTTCTTCTGTGGGCCATCTCCTAAAAATTCTTGAAAATAAACTTTTGCTCCTAATTCTTCGGCAATTTCGGTTGTTTTATCAGTGCTAAGAGAATCAAGAACTATAATTTCATTGCATATTTCCTTTAGAGATATTATGCAATCTCTTATCAAATGCTCATTATTTAATGTAATGATTGTGCCACTTATTTTATTCATAGTTTATTATCCATAATTTTGTCCAAATTAGAAAAATGTTTCTGGTAATCATACTCTCTATTTGCAAATATTTTACCATTATTTGCTAAGTTCACCCTTAAATCTTTAGATTTTATCATCAATGATATTTTATCTTTTAAAGAGTGAAAATTTTTACTTTCAAATAATAAACCAGTCTTGTTATCTTGAATAATTTCTGGAACCCCTCCTTTATTACTACCAATTACAGGTATTTCCATTAACATAGCTTCTGCAACTACTAGTCCAAACGTTTCTTCAAAAGTTGGTAATATTATCAAATCTAATAATCCCATAATTTCCATCGGCTTGTTAACGAAAGGTACAAATTTTATTCTGTTTTTTAAATTATACTGATCAATCAAATGTTTTAAATGGTTCTCATAATTAGCATCCATAGAATGTCCAACAATTAATAGTTGTATTTCACTTTCATGGAGAAGGTTTATGGCTTCAATTACTAAATGTTGGCCTTTTTGTTCTTCTATTCTTGAGAACACTCCAATAGTAAATATAGATAAATCTAGGTTTAGTTTTTTAAATAGTTCTTCTTTAGTGATATGTTTATTGTTTTCTAGCTGTGAGATTCCATAAGGTAGTTCGATAATTTTATTTTTTTTCACTGGCAGATATCTTACACATTCTGATAGTAAATTTCTTGTAATAACAAGAATCACATCAATATTGTTATAGATAAACCTATGATAAATATCTTTCTTGTTTCTAGTTAATTTCATTTGTCTATAATAAATTATTCTAACCTTAGGCTTACAAAGAAGCTTTATTAAAACAGCAAATAGCAAATCTTTTGTCCAGCTAACATGTATTATATTTATCTGTTCTTTATTAATATATTTTGCAATCTTATTAGCAAGATAAAAAATATTTACAAAGTTTATTTTCTTTATATTAAATACGTGAGCATTAATTAATTTAGTAATACTGGAATTATCTCTACATACAGCTGTTATGTTTCTGTATTTAACGTTGTAATGGTTAACTAACTTGGCAAAATAAAGTTCCAAGCCCCCTTTGTCAGGTGATGTACATATTGCTAAAATCTTGTTCATAAATGATAATAATATTATAGCAAAGAAGATCAGATTAAGGTATGGTATAATCTTTATAAGCTTATGAACAAAATTTTAGTTACTGGGGGAGCTGGATTCATCGGGTCTCACTTATGTAAAAAACTTTTAGATGATGGAAATGATGTGCTTTGCGTAGATAATTATTTTACAGGCACAAAACAAAATATCAGTGAATTGTTCAAAAATCCATTTTTTGAAGCAGTAAGACATGATGTATGTTTTCCATTATATGTTGAAGTAGATAAAATTTACAATTTGGCTTGTCCTGCGTCACCAATTCACTATCAGCATGATCCAGTACAAACAACTAAGACAACTGTGCATGGCGCAATTAATATGCTAGGTCTTGCAAAAAGAATAAATGCTAGAATTTTACAAGCATCTACATCTGAAGTTTATGGTGACCCAGACATTCATCCCCAGGTTGAAGATTACTGGGGCAATGTAAACCCTATAGGCCCTAGAAGTTGCTATGATGAAGGTAAAAGATGTGCAGAAACATTATTTTTTGATTACTATCGTCAACATAATTTAGATATAAAGGTAGTTAGAATATTCAATACCTACGGACCTAATATGCACCCGAATGATGGAAGAGTGGTTAGTAATTTTATAATGCAAGCACTATCTAATAGCGATATAACCGTTTATGGAAATGGCAATCAAACAAGATCGTTTTGTTATATTGATGACCTAATAAATGGCATGCTAAAAATAATGGAGTCAGACAAAAATACTATTGGACCTATCAACCTTGGTAATCCTATTGAGTTTAAAATAATAGAATTGGCAAAGCTTATAATAAAATTAACTAATTCTAAATCTAAAATTATAAATAAAGAATTGCCTACTGACGACCCAATCAGACGAAAACCAGATATCTCTAAGGCCAAAGAGTTACTTGATTGGGAGCCAAATATTAAACTGGAAGATGGTTTAAAAGAAACTATAGATTATTTTAAATCTCAATTAAAATAAAGCATGTCTGAATCATATAAAGAATTCCTTGTAATCAGAAATGATAAAATTGGAGATTTTATATTAATATGGCCTGCATTAGCATGGCTTAAAAAAAATATATTAGATTGCAAGATTGTCTGTATCATTTCTAAAGAAGTAATTAGGTTAGCTGAATATTGCCCGTATATAGATGATATTATAATCGATGATAAGATTAATGTATTAAAAAATAAATTAAGAAATTATAATTTCACAGCATCGATCACTTTTTTTTCTACTCTTAAAATAGGTTACGTACTAAAATCTATTAACATACCTATAAGAATTGCACCAAAGACAAAAATTGCTCAATTCTTTTATAATCATAGAGTTTTGCAAAAAAGATCTAAATCTCTAAAGCCTGAATTTGAATATAATTTAGATTTAGTTGACGAATTATTTCAAATATTAAATATAAAAGATATTAAAGATGCTGATGATGCTCCTTTTCTAACGCTTGATTATGAACAATCTTTATTATATAAAAAAGAATTTATTGAAAAATATAAATTAAAAGAAGATAGAAAAATAATTTTTCTACATCCAGGTACTGGTGGTTCGTCAAAAGGTCTTTCTCTAGACATGTATGCTGATTTGTGTAGAGGTTTAAGAAAATTTGACGATTATAATTTCTTAATACATTCGTCATATAAAGATAGGGATATTGCAAAAGATCTTGAAGAAAAAATTAGAAATGATGTTTCAGTAAATATAATACAACCAACAAATGATTTGTCCATAATGATGAATAATATTAATGTTTCAGATGTTTTCATGTCTGGTTCTACTGGACCTCTACATGTTGCTGGTGCTTTAAATAAAAAAACGATTGCTTTTTATCCAAATAAGAAGTCGTCAACAAGTTTACGATGGGAGACTATTAATAGCTTCAATAAAAGATTTAGTCTTACTGATTTAAATAAATCTAGAAAGTATATAACAATTGATATGAAAAAAAGTCTTCTAGAGATTCAGAGATTTATAGGCTCACAAGATATAATTTAATGACACCTTAAATACTTCTTCTGTAGATATTTTTTTGAGACAATTTAGGTGTTTCAATGGGCATACTCTTTTAAAACATGGGCTGCAATCTAAATTTTTATATATTACTTCCCCACTATTATTACTAATTAATGGTGGTGTATAGAATGGTGATGAAGAGCCATACAGGGCAATTATCTTACAATTCAATGCACCAGCTATGTGCATGAGTCCGGAATCATTTGAAATAACAAGGTCAGCAATAGACAATAAATATATTACTTCAATTAACGAGGTGCTACCGATTAAAGAAATAATAGAATTAGATGTGCAGTTATTTCTAATATCATTGTTAATAGAGTCGTCCTTTCCTAAAAAAATAATATTATACATAGAGGTGTCATATGAATTTGCTAAATCTATCCAGTAATCTAATGGCCATTTTTTTGAACTTCCATACTCAGCATCTGGGCATAACATGATATTTTTTTTTGTATGGTCTATATTATATTTTGTTAAAGTTTTATTTCTGATGGAATTATTAATTTTTAATTGAGGTTTTATATTTATATGATATTTTTCATTTATTAAATATAAATATCTTTCCACCATTGTTCTTTCAAATTTAGTATATTTAAAACCTTTGTTAATTAAAAAATATCTAAATTCAGTTAGATATCCTATTCTCTCAGGTATATTTGCTAACCATGGTATAAGTGAAGATTTAAAACTATTTTGCAAAATGAAAGATGTTGTATATTTATTGCCTTTTAGTTTCTTTGCTAAACTAATTCTTTCAAACAAACCAAGTTTTCCATGATTAATATCTAGTATGTATGTACTATTTATTTGCGGCATAAGATTAACTAATTTTTCTATATCTGGCCTTATAACTACATCTATAATGCTGTTTGGATAATCTAATTTTAATTTGATAATCAAAGATTGTGACATTATTACGTCTCCAATCCATGCTGGCATTATTAACAGAAATTTTTTATTTTGACTCATGTATTTTTAGATAACCAGTCTAAATAGTCTTTTACGCCTTTTTCTAATGTAGTGAATTTTTCATCAAAACCCTTGGACTTCAAGTATGTCATATCTGCCTCTGTAAAAGCTTGGTATTGATTAATCAAATTATCTGGAAAATCAATATATGTTATTTTTCCTTTTCCAAAATAAGCTAAAACACAATTAGCTATGTCGTTAAATGTTCTGCTTACACCAGTTCCAACATTATAAATACCAGAGATATTTTTATGTTTTTGAAACCATCTTTTTACTTTAATAGTATCTTCAACACAAATAAAATCTCTCCTCTGTTCTCCATCATTATATCCATGGCTACCTTTAAAGAGTTTTATTTCACCATCATTTTTCATTTGATTATAAAAATGAAATACAACGCTCGACATACCTTCTTTGTGATGTTCTCTTGGTCCAAATACATTAAAATATCTTAAACCAACAACCTGAGATGATATTTTAGATTCATTTTCTCGATACAATGTATCAAATAATAGTTTGGATTCGGCGTAATGATTTAAAAACGATTCATTGCTCGAATCCTCTTTAAATTTTGTACCATTACCATATACAGAAGCTGATGATGCGTATATTAATGGTATTTTATTATTACTAGAAAACTCGAGTAAATTTTTTGAAAATTCAAAGTTTGTATTCATAATATATTCTCTATCAGGTTCAGTTGTTTTAGAACATGCTCCGAGATGGAAGATGCAATCGATTTGATTAATATAATTTTGAGATAATTTTTTTATTTCTTTAATAAATACGTTTTTATCAACACAATCTAGATATTTTAAGTCTTTTAAGTTTTCAAATTTTTTTGTAGAAGTATTACGCTCTTCAACTATCAGAATATCATTTATATTATCTAGATTTAATTTATGAACTAGATTGCTTCCAATAAAACCAGCCCCGCCAGTAACTATTATCATTTTCTTTTCCAGGTTAATTCATTCATTGTGCTTTTATAAATTATATAAAACATAGCGGTATTTGACCAATAAAAGATAATAACTATTGTGAACAAAGGATATACTGATACAATCTCTTTATGAAGAAATCGAATAATCTTGTTGCAATCATCATGGGGTCAAAATCGGACTGGCCTACAATGAAAAATACCGCCTTAATACTTGAAAAACTTAAGATTAGCTATGAAAGCAAGATCGTGTCTGCTCATAGAACTCCTGATTTATTATTTGATTATGCTAAATCAGCTGAATCTAGAGGGGTTGAGGTGATAATTGCAGGTGCAGGCGGTGCAGCACATTTGCCAGGAATGGCAGCTTCATTAACTCATCTTCCAGTTATAGGCGTACCAATTAAATCTAAAAATCTTGAAGGTTTAGACTCTCTTTTATCTATCAATCAGATGCCAAGAGGTATACCGGTAGCAACTGTTGCTATAGGTCTAAGTGGGGCAATAAATTCTGCACTCTTGGCTGCAGGAATCTTAGGAATAAAACATACTGAGATAAAAAATAATTTACTAAAATATCGTCAAAAACAAACTAAAGACGTTTTAAAAAACGGAAATCCACAAAAATAGCAATGCGTATAGGTATACTTGGTGGCGGTCAATTGGCAATGATGATGATTAAAATGTCATCAAATAAGCACAATATAGATTTTCTAGTAGTTGACCCATCTGAAAAACCACCGGCTTCAAAATATGCAGAATGCATAAAATCTGAATATGATGATATTGAGTCTCTTAATTTACTAATTAAAAATTGCGATGTTATTACAATAGATTTTGAAAATGTTCCTAGTCATGCTCTTAAATATTTAGAAAAACATATATCGGTTTACCCTAATTCAAAATCGGTTGAAACTTGCCAAGATAGATTAAGTGAAAAAAATCTATTTTTACAAAATAATATTCCAACAACAAAATTTAAATCTATAGGATCGGAAAAAGATTTGGAAGAAGGTATAAAAGAATTTGGGGGTGACTCGATATTAAAATCTAGAAAATTAGGTTATGACGGTAAAAATCAAATAGTTGTAGGTAATCAAAATGCTAAAGATATTTGGAAAAAAATAGGAGGGATGGAATCAATAATAGAAAATAAAATTAATTTTATTACAGAAGTATCAATTATTGGTGTTAGAAATATAGCTGGCGAAACCTTTTTCTATCCTCTTGTAGAAAATTCCCATAAGCACGGAATTTTAAATACGAGTATAGCTCCTTTTGAAAATCATACGCTACAAAAAGAAGCAGAGGTCATACACAAAAAAATAACTAGTTTAATGGATTATGTTGGTGTTTTGGTTATTGAATTTTTTATTGATAAAAATAATAAATTAATAGCTAATGAAATGGCTCCGAGAGTTCATAATTCTGGGCATTGGACAATATCAGGTTCAAACATAAGTCAATTTGAGTCTCATATTTTAGCCATAAGCAATTTACCTTTAAAAGAAATTAAAACTCCTAAATACTCAGGTATGATAAATATACTTTCTAAAATGCCGGATATAAATAAAATAGAAAAAATTGGTGTTTCAAATATATTTAATTATGGTAAATCAGAAAGGCCTAATAGAAAGCTTGGGCATATAACTATTACATGTTCTGATAAAAAGTTATTAATAGAAAAAATAAATACAATAAGCAAGATACTTTATTAGTGAGATCTTTTGCCGTCAAAAACACAAACAAAATAACATCCTTCTGGTCCAGCATGTACTCTGTGAAAGACACCATCTTGTATTAAAACAGAGTCCCCTTCTTTAACTTCTATCTCCTTATCATTTAATTCTATTTTTCCATTTCCTCTTATAAAAAAATACACTTCCTCTTGCCCCTTGTGATCATGTCCAGAAGTGCTTTTTAAAGGTTTAAGGTCTGTGCTACTAACAACAAGGTTTTTTAAAATAGTATTATCCTTTACAACATAACGATCATCTTCTTTTGTTATGCTTCCACCTATATCATTAATATTTATTAATACTGACATAATTATATTACCATCATGCAATACTTATCTTTTTATGTGAATCTTTTTCAATAATTTTATTACGGTTATCCACATAAATAATTTTCGGTCTATGGTTTAAATATTCAGATTTCTCAAGATTTATATACGTACATATTATTATTTTGTCATTTATATTAACCTTATGGCACGCTGCTCCATTTACACATATAACTCCAGTTTCAGGTTTGCCCTCAATAACATATGTGCTGAATCTCTCTCCATTCGTTAAATTATAAATATCAATTTTCTCATAGGGCCTTATTCCAGCAGCCTTCATTAAAGAAACGTCTATCTCACATGATCCCTCATAATCTATTTCAGAACCAGTGACTGTTGCTTTATGAATTTTAGAATTTAAAAATACTCTAGCCATACGGTATATTACTACTGTATTTCAAAATTGTCTATTAATCGCACTTTACCTACATAAATTGCTAAAAATATTCTTTTCTTATTGTTTAATTTTTTTTCTATATCCAATAAGCCATGCTGGGAATGTAGATTAGAAAGATTCCATTCTTCAATATACTCTATTGAAAAATCATCGTTGTTTAATGGGGTTTTTAAATCCATCAAGTTTTCTCTAATATCTAATATTTTTTTGGAAACCAATGTTTTTTGTTTATCATTCAGTAAATTATTTCTAGAACTTAACGCTAATCCACTAGCATCTCTAATGGTTGGACATGAAATAATCAACAATTTATTTATATTTTTATAAAATTCTTGATGAATATATTTAATTAACAGTAATTGCTGGTAATCTTTTTCACCAAAAAACATATAATCTGGATTAATAGCGTCTATAAGTTGCTTCACTATTATATATACTCCCTCAAAATGTCCTGGCCTATATTTTCCACAGAGTAAATTGTTAAAGCCCCATGGTAATTTTATATTTTCAAAATCTTTAGGTAAAATATCATTTTTATCGGGCATAAATAAACAATCTATATTATTTTTTTGTAAGATTTTTATATCTTTATCGATTGTTGAAGGATAATTTTTAAAATCTTCTTTACTATTGAATTGAAGAGGATTAACAAATAAAGAAGCAATTTTAATAGATTCATAGTCTTCTGATGATTTAATTAGGCTCAAATGACCATCATGTAAATTTCCCATTGTAGGTATTAAAGATATTTTTTTATTAGAGCTTTTTAAAAATTTGGTATAATGTGTAATCTCTTTTTTTGATGTTATAATTTCCATGTTTCAGATTATTTATTTCTAGAATCTTTGATAAATCTTTTAATTCTGTCTTTAAAATTATTAATTTTTAAATAGTCATTATTAAAGAATTTAGGAATGCCATTAAAACTTATGCCAAGTAAATCATATAAAACTAATATTTGTCCATCACAAAATTTACCAGATCCTATCCCTATAACTGGAATTTTAAGTCTTGAAGAAATTTCAGATGCTGTTTTTTCAGATATACACTCTACAATTAATATCTTGGCTCCTGCTTTTTCAACAAGTACTGCTTGCTCTACCAACATATCATGCTCTGTTTGTTTTACTCCAAATTTTCTGAATTGGTTTTTTTTTGATATGAACTGAGGGGTTAAGCCTATATGACCACAAACAGATATTTTTTGTTCTACAAGGGACTTAATTATATTAAAATTTTTATTGTTACACTCAATTTTTACCATGTCTGCTCCTGACTCTTTTATTAATAATTTTGAATTTTTAATAGCTTGTTTAGGTTTTTGATATGTATGTCTAGGCATATCAGAGATTAAATATGCTCTGGTTATTCCTTTCGATACAATTTTTGTATGATAAACTATTTCATCCAATGTTACAGAGTGTGTGTTTTTATTACCTTGTATAACTTCTCCTAAAGAATCACCAACAAGTATTATGTCTATACCGCAGTCATCGATAACTTTTGCAAAGCTAGCATCATATGCTGTTAAAGATGCTATTCCCTTATTATCTTTTTTTAATGAATTTATTTTTTTTAATGATGTCTTTATCATAATAGAAGCTACAAATTAATGGTTGATGGGTTAAAGAAATTTTTTCCCCTTGATTCCTTTTTTATCTCTTGAAGCAAAATATAGTAATCACTCTCTTTATTAATATCTACACTAGAAGTATTAATTGTTAACAAAGGGGAGTCTTCATATGAATAAAAATATTTTGTATAGGCATCTATGATATTTTTTAGATAATCTTCAGTAAGGTTATTTTCAAAATTATTCCCTCTTTTCCTTATTCTATTCATTAAAGTATTGCAATCAGCTTGTAAATAGATAACTAAATCAGGGCTAGGTATCGTAAGTTTAAGTGCTTTATAAATATCAAAATACAACTTATATTCTTTATTAGAGAGGATTGCTTTTGCAAATAATTTATCCTTATTTATAAAAAAATCTGA
>CEWI01263347.1_pt1 | contig 12332 bp, 14 predicted proteins | sample 531271 | NCBI WGS metagenome assembly CEWI01 (sample SAMEA2622499, study PRJEB7988) | marine metagenome | biome: marine biome (ENVO:00000447); feature: mesopelagic zone (ENVO:00000213); material: "saline water (ENVO:00002010), including plankton (ENVO:xxxxxxxx)" | depth 350 m | reverse complement strand
CAGAAAGATTAATGATATACAACATTAGTAAAAAGAGGTGGAGCATTTCTAAATATAATCTACCTACAGTTAGATATTCTATGGCCACTACGAAGCTCAATGATAGTATAGTGACAATAGGCGGTGTTCAGGTCTCTTCCAATAAAGTAACTTCAGTAGTTGAGGTTTTTGATCCAGAAAAGAAAAAATGGACAAGATTAAAGGATCTTCCACAAAAAATAGCATCTGCAAGCGCAACAGAAATAAACTCAAAGTTACATGTTGTAGGAGGAAAAACGTTTTCACCTCTCAAGACTTACGATACTCATTATATATATTTTAATAATGATTGGTCTGAAAGAGAACCTATGCCAACTCCAAGACACGATATGGCATCGGTAAACAACGGAAAGAAGTGGTATATAATTGGTGGAGCAGTTAGCCCGGGAATCTTTTCAATTTTTTCTCCAACAGATGTAGTGGAAATATATTCTCAATAATAATGACTCTAAATCTTAAAAAATTATGTGTAGGCGCTAATAAAGTTTTGGACCTATATGAACGTCAAGAATTTATTAGAGATAAATACAATAAGACTCTACATATTACTCGAATGCGACCAAAGAAGGGAGATGAGCTGAAAGATGGTGGCTCTATGTTTTGGATAATTAAAGGAAATATTAGAGCCAGACAAAGGATTTTAGATTTAATTCCATTTTCAGATGATGATGGTATAAAAAGATGTAAAATATTATTAAGTAAAAACATTTATTTGACTTACCCTAAGAAAGAAAGACCTTTTCAAGGATGGAGATATTTAGAATCAAATGACTCGCCCCAAGATATCAAAAGGTTTTTATTTAAAGAAAATTTTGAAGAGGAAGCTATTATTAATGAATTAAATTCACTTGGATTGTTGTGAGCATGGTTTTTTTTCTTTCCGGTTTAATTTTCTTAATTTTTTTAATTCTTCTCACTAAATATATAATTAGTGTGGAGGGCAAGAAGATACAGAGGAATATTAATTACCTTATAAGTATTGCTGCATTTATTGCTGGTATAGTCTTACTTTTTCGAGGCATATACCATATTTCAGGTCCTTTATTATTAACCTCTTTATGGATTTTAAGAGCAAAAAGAATTTATGATTTATTTTTTAAAAATAGAAATAATTTTAACAATAATGCTAAAGTTACCAGTAAAGATGAGGCTTACAAAATTTTAGGTCTTGATTTTGATGCAACTAAAGATGATATAATAAGTGCGCATAAAGAACTTATTAGAAAAAATCATCCTGATAAAGGGGGATCGGATTATTTAAGTTCTAAGGTTAATGAGGCTAGAGATATTCTGTTAAAAAATATTGATAGGAAATAATAAAACATGTCTAATTTGGAAAATCAAAACCAAAATGATTCAGGGTCGAAGATAGAGACCAAAAAGAAGTTAAAGAAGCCTTCTTTATATAAGGTAATACTTTTAAATGATGATTATACACCAATGGAGTTTGTTATTTTCTTACTACAAAAATTTTTTCATAAAAACAATGATGAGGCAACAAATATTATGCTACATGTACATCAAAATGGAATTGGGGTTTGTGGTGTTTTTTCCTATGAGATAGCTGAAACAAAAGTTATCCAGGTCCTTGAGTCTTCAAGAAAAAATGATCATCCTCTTCAATGTACTATGGAAAAGGCTTAAAATGACTAGTTTTTCTCAAAATCTAGAAGATTCCTTACAAAGATCTATTGATTATGCGGCACAAAACAATCATGAACATGTTACTGTTGAACACCTTCTTTTTTCTTTAGTTGATGATAAGGAGGCTTACAAGGTTTTAAAGGCATGTAATGTAGATATAGAAAAATTAAAAGAAGAACTCTCAAAGTTTCTTCTTGAACAAGAATATCTTGTCACTTTTCAGGAAGATTTAATGCCAGAACCTACTGCAGGCTATAGGACAGTAATAACTCGTGCTGCTATTCATGTTCAGCAGTCAGGAAAATCTGAGGTTACTGGAGCTAATATTTTGGTTGCAATATTTTCTCAGCAAGAAAGTTATGCGGTTTTTCTTCTAGAGAAACAAGATATGAGCAGATATGACGTAGTCCAATTTCTTTCACATGGAATAGGAAAAAATCAGACCATGCCTTATTCTTCTAATTCTTCATCTAGCTCTGATCATGATGAACTTATTGACAAGGAATCAAAAAAAAGCGCATTAGAAGCTTTTTGTGAGCATTTGAATGAAAAAGCTAAAAATCAACTAATTGATCCGCTTATAGGTCGAGAAAAAGAAGTTGAGAGATTAATCCAGATTTTATGTAGAAGAAATAAAAATAATCCTTTGCTTGTAGGTGATCCTGGGGTAGGAAAAACAGCTATTGTTGAAGGATTAGCATATAAGATTATAAAGAATGAAGTTCCTGAGGTAATTAAGTCCGCTTCAATATATACACTTGATATGGGTTCTCTGTTAGCTGGAACAAGGTATCGAGGTGATTTTGAGGAACGTCTAAAAGCTATTTTAAAAGAAATTGAAGATATAAAAGACTCAATTCTGTTTATAGATGAGATTCATACTGTTATAGGAGCGGGGGCTACTTCAGGAGGATCCATGGATGCATCTAACCTTTTGAAACCTTATCTTCAAAAGAGGGGGTTGCGATGTATAGGATCAACTACATATAAAGAATTCAGGCAATTTTTTGAAAAAGATAGAGCTCTTTCAAGAAGATTTCAGAAGATTGATGTAGAAGAACCCAGCTTGGGAGATACGATTGAAATCTTAATGGGTTTAAAGTCAAGATTTGAAAATTTTCATGGTTTAAAGTATACACCTGATGCAATAAAAACTGCTGCAGAACTCTCAGCACGTTATATGAATGATAGAAAGCTTCCCGATAAGGCAATTGATGTGATAGATGAGACTGGGGCCTCACAAAAAATAAAATCAAAATCTTCTAAAAAGAAATTAATTAGCCAAAAAGATGTAGAGGAAACTATTTCAAAAATGGCAAAAATACCTTCGAAACATATTTCTAGAAACGATACTAAGAAGTTAAAAGATTTGGACAAGTCATTGAAAAGATTTGTTTTTGGACAAGATAAAGCTATTGATGAAATTAGTGCATCTATTAGACTCTCAAGAGCCGGATTACGTGATCAGCAAAAACCCATAGGGTCATATTTATTTTCTGGCCCAACAGGAGTTGGAAAAACTGAATTAGCAAGGCAGTTATCATCTACTTTAGGAGTTGAGCTTTTAAGGTTTGACATGTCAGAATATATGGAAAGACATACCGTTTCTCGTTTAATAGGCGCACCTCCAGGTTATGTTGGCTTTGATCAAGGGGGCCTTCTTACTGACGGTGTAGATAAAAACCCTTACAGTGTAATTTTGCTTGATGAAATTGAAAAAGCGCATTTTGATATTTTTAATATATTACTCCAGGTTATGGATCACGGGACATTAACCGACCATAACGGCAAAAAAGTAGATTTTAGGAATTGTATTCTGATCTTAACTACAAATGCCGGTGCAGCTGACTTAATAAAACCAGCTATTGGCTTTGATAGGGACAAAAGAAAAGGAGGCGATCAAGAAGAAATAGATAGACTATTTAATCCTGAATTTAGGAATAGATTAGATGCAATCATTTCTTTTGATTCTTTATCAGATGAAATTATTTCAAGGGTTGTTGAAAAATTTATTTTGGAACTTGAGACTCAATTAGATAATAGAAATGTTTTTATTGATTTAAGTAAAGAGGCGGCAAATTGGCTGGGTAAAAAAGGTTATAGTGAAAATATGGGCGCGCGACCTTTAGGGAGATTAATTCAAGAAAAAGTAAAGAAACCCATCGCTGAAGAAATTCTATACGGGCAGTTGTCAAAAGGCGGTACAGTAAAAGTATCAATTAAGAAAGGCAATTTAGAATTCACTTTTCTACCTTCAAAAAACAAAAAGAAAACTAAGAAAAAAATACTTACTAATTAATTTTTTAATAATTTAATAATTTTTTTAGCTTCTGTCTCTAGTTCGTCTTTTGGAACTATTTCTCGAGAATGGAACTTATAATTTAACCCTTTACTCCGTTGAATAATATGAAAATGAAGATGAAATACGCTCTGACCAGCTTCGGGGCCATTGAGTTGAAGTATCATAACTCCGGTTGGGTCATAAACCTCTTTAATAGCTTTAGCGATATTTTTAGTAGCAGACAAAAGTGAATGCATAAACTCTTCTGGCAGATCGAATATATTTTCTGTTGCAAATTTTGGTATAACCAAGGTATGACCGGGAGCTTGTGGCATCACATCCATGAATGCCAAAACGAGTTCATTCTCGAGAACTTTTGTACATTCAACCTCATTTCTTAATATCTTAGCAAAAATATTATTTGTATCATATGCCATAATTTTTCCCTTCAATTCAATTAGAATTTATTTTTTAATTTTTTTTAAAAGGCGTATAACTACCTAATATATTTATATTTTCTTGTATAAATTTTCTTTCATCCTTTAAATACTCTGAGACAGCATTAGATAGATTTAAATCTCGTATCCAATGTGCAGAATGAGTTATTTGTGGTTCATACCCCCTAGCAATTTTATGTGGTCCTTGTGCCCCAGCTTCAACACGCTTTAAATTGTTTTTAATTGCATATTCTATTGCTTGATAATAACACACTTCAAAATGAAGATATTTATGATCTTCTACTGCCCCCCAATTTCTTCCATATAGGATATTATTGCCTATAAAATTTAATGCCCCCGCTATATATTTATTTTTTCTCTTAGCCATAACAAGTAAAATGTTTTCGGACATATTATCTCCTATCATGGCAAAGAATTCTCTTGTTAAATAAGAATGCCCCCATTTTCTCATACTTGTATTAATATAAAAATTAAAAAAATGATCCCAGTGTGAGGTTTTTATATCTTTATGATGAAGAATTTCAATATTAACTGAATTCTTTAAGGCATTAGACCTTTCCTTCTTGATATTTTTTCTTTTTCTTGAAGAAAGAGCATCAAGAAAATCTTGAAAATCTCTATAATGGTAATTATTCCAATGAAACTGCTGGTCTGTTCTGATAAGCCATCCTAATTCTTTAAGGAATTTAGTCTCTGTTTCAGATATAAAGGTTATATGGGCAGATGAGCAACCTAAGTTTTTTGTAACATCAAATATTCCCGATACTAAATCAGCTTTAATCTTATTGTCTAAATCATTATTAACTGTAAGAAGTTTTTGTGTTGTAGCAGGTGTAAAAGGAACGGATATCTGAATCTTCGGATAATATGATCCACCAATTCTTGCGTAAGCTTCAGCCCAAGAATAGTCAAAAACATACTCACCCATGGAATTGTTTTTAATATAAGAAGGTATACAACCTTTGAGATCATTATTGTTGTCTAATAATGTTATATATGAGGATAACCAGCCACTCTCTCCATTGATTGAGCCGCTTAATTCTAATGCTTTTAAAAATTCATAACCTATAAATGGATTAAAATCTCTGCTTTTTGGATTTGCACATTTATCCCAAGATTTTTTATCAAGAGAAAGTATAGAATTTTCTACTCGTATTGTATTCTCAGACAAAGGTTTCTTTTTCATTTTTTTATTTCAAAGATTGCATCAATTTCTACTGCCATATTTAGAGGTAATGATGATGAGCCAACAGCATACCTCGCGTGCCAGCCTTTATCTTCAAGTATTTCAATAAGTATCTTAGAGGCACCATCAAGAATTATAGCATGGTCAACAAAATCATCTGTTGCATTTACAAAGCCTCCTATTTTTAAGCATTTAACAGTTTTTTCAAAACCTCCACATGCTTTCTTTAACTGAGCTAGCACCATAAGAGCACATAACCTTGCTGCTTCTTGACCTTCTTCTATATTTAAATCTTTTCCTATTTTTCCTTTTATTAATCCATTTTTACCAAATGGACCTTGTCCAGAGATAAATAATAAATTTCCAGAAAATGAGAATGGTGCATAGCTAGCTACAGGAGCAGCAGCTTTTGGTAATTCAATATTAAGTTTAATCAAATTTTCTTCTATTTTATTCAAGCTAATCGACCTTTTTTAATGATTCCAAAATATAATTTTCTACCTCTATCCAGTTTGTAGCTTTTATTTTTGCACTTTTTGGTGTTTGCATCAATTCTTTCAGTCTATTGTCCTGCACAAAATGTATACAAAGAGTTTCCGAACATTCTTTTGATACGGAATCTATGTTTAGTGGCATATCATCGATAAAGAATGATTTTGCTTTTATTCCTTTTACTATTTCTTTAACTGCTTCTCCTTTAAGACCATTATTAGTTATAACAGGATAGCTCATGCCATTATTTTTAAGGGCATTCTCTCGTTTGTTTTTATCTTTTTGAGGTATGTTGGTAAGAACAACAATTTGTAGTTTTTCTGAAAGTCTTTCTAAAACTTTCTTAACATCGGGCACTAACTCAAGATTTTCTGTTTCCTTGGAAAAAAATTCAGGAAGAAGGTCTCTCATTACTGATTGATCTACAGTTTTTCCTGAAGATAAATTCTTTATATTACCTGTAAGTCTTGGCTCATTAAGATCTAAGAATAAATTTTTTTTAAAAAGAAAATTTTGCAATCCCTCTAGAAACAGGAAAATAACTTCGTCAGCATCAGTTATCAGGATTGGTGTATTTTTATTTAAAGATAATGATTTAATTTGATTTAGGGTATTTTCAATTAAACTTATTTGATTTTTCCTTCTTTGAATTCAACATGTTTCCTGACTACTGGATCATATTTTTTTACAACCATCTTATCCGTCATATTTCTAGAATTCTTTTTGGTCACATAATAATAGCCGGTACCAGCTGTACTTTCCAACTTGATCTTTACTGTAGTAGCTTTAGCCATTTATACCCCTTTTGTTTGCAAAGTACGTAAAATTTATTTTTAGTCAAGTATTATTAGGTCTGGAAATTATTCTAGTATTTTTCTTGTATCTCCAAAATAAAGGAAAAAAATCTTCAGATATTTCTTTTCTATACTTTCTTAATAGTTCTTCAAGCAAGAATTCAGTGATATCAAATAAAGGTAATTTTAATGCTTTCTCTAAATAAGAAAATTGAAGATTATGTAATTCTCCATTCCCTTTGATGTTATTTGAGAAATTATTATAGGAGGTAACAAAGAATTTAGTATCAAACCTTAATCTTTGATAGGCTGGTGTTATAGCTCGCGCCAAAACCCAAAGATCTTCTAGATTATAATTTAATAGTCTTAGACCGGTTTCTTCTTTAGTTTCTCTAATAGCTGCATTAATAAGCCCATATCCGTTTTTTTCATTAGTTTTTAATAACTCTAAATCATGCATAGTTTTTTTACTTATATTCAAGTGAGGATTATAAATATCTGATTTTTCTAATTTTCCCCCTGGGAACACCCATACATTTGGTGCAAATTTAGAAGTACTTGGTCGTTGACCCATTAAAACTTGAATTTTATTGTTATTTATTCTTGTAATTATTAGGCTTGAAGCAGGTTTAGGCTTTACTAAACTTTCATTGATCATTTTTTCTTTTTTTTCATTTTCTGATTTTCAATTAAATCAATTGCAATCTCTAAGGTAACTTGATTCAAATTCATATCTTTTGGCACTGAGGCATTAATCTTACCCGATTTAACATAGGGTCCATATCTACCATCCATGAGTTTAATAATTGTTTCATCTTTGGGGTCTTTACCAAGTTCTTTGATTGCTTTACTTGCTTTTCCTCTTCCTGGGTTAGCTTTTTTTTCTTCTATCAAATCTATAGCTCTGTTAAGACCTAAGGAAAATAATTCTTCCACATTAGTTAAACTTGCGAAGATACCATCATGGACTACATAAGGACCAAAGCGACCAAGCCCAGCTTTAATTTCATTACCATCTTCAGGATGTATTCCTACTGTTCTAGGTAGGGATAACAAGTTTAAGGCAAGTTCTATATTTATATCAGAAGGATCAATTGTTTTAGGTATTGCAGCTCTCTTGGGTTTTGTTTCTTCATCGTCAGAATCAATTTGAAGATAAGGACCATATCTGCCAACTAAAAGGTTTACGTTTTTATTTGTGTTGGGGTCAATACCTATAACTTTAGGTTCAACATTGTTGCTCCCGAAAGGCCTTGTATATTTACAATCTGGGTATAATGAACAGCCTATAAATGCTCCATTTCTACTAGTTTTAAGACTAAGGATACCGTCTGCACATTTAGGACATTTCCTTTCTACTTTACCTTCTTCTGATTTAAAAATATGATTTCCAAGGCTTTCATTTAACTTGTCTAAAATTTCTCTAGTTCTTAATTCCAAGGCTTTGGTTGAGCAATTATTAAATTCACCCCAAAAATCATTAAGAAAATCTTTCCAATTTACTTCACCGTTAGAAACTTTGTCTAAGTTTTGCTCTAACTCTGCGGTAAAGTCATACCCAACATATTGTTCAAAGAAATTTTCTAAAAAAGAAGTAACTAAACGACCTTTGTCTTCTGGGTAAAAATATTTTTTATCTAGCCTGACATAATTTCTATCTTGAAGGACGGAGATTATTGAGGCGTAAGTAGATGGTCTTCCTATTCCTCTTTCTTCAAGTGATTTTACAAGTGAAGCCTCTGAATATCTAGGTGGAGCTTTAGTAAAATGTTGGTTTTGTTCAATTTCAATTAGGTTTAGGTGATTTCCTTTTTCAAGTTTGGGTAAATCTTGTGAATCTTCTTTTACGTCTTTTCTTCCTTCCTCATATAGTGTTCTAAATCCTTCAAAAGTAGTAACTGTACCTGAAGCTCTAAATCTTATCTCATTAGATTCGTTTGTAATTATGATTGAGGTTCTCAATCCTTCCCATTTTCTCATTTGACTGGATAGAGTTCTTTTCCATATTAGTGAATAAAGTTCATACTCATCTTTTCCGATATTATTTTCAATTGATTCGGGTGATTTTTTTGGATCGGTTGGTCGTATCGCTTCATGAGCTTCCTGAGCATTTGCTACGTTATTAGAGTATTCGATTGGATTTAAAGGTAAAAAATTACCACCAAAAATATTATTAATTGATTCTCTTATGGCTACAACACTATCCTTACCTATCTGAACACCATCAGTACGCATGTAGGTGATTAGGCCATTTTCATACAGTCTTTGAGCAGTCATCATAGTGTTTTTTGCTGACATATTAAGCTTACGTGAAGCTTCCATTTGAAGGGTTGATGTAATAAAGGGGGCAGATGGTTTTCTAGAAACATTTTTTTCCTTGATTTCAGTAATTTGATAATCATTTTCTTTGATTATTTTTGCAGAATCTTCTGAATCTTGTTTTGAGGTTAGATCAAATTGTTCTAATTTTTTTCGATTAATATGAGTTAATTTTGCTTTAAATGGTTGTTGGTCCTCATAAGCAAAAAGATTTTCTATTGACCAATATTCTTGCGCTTTAAAAGATTCTATTTCTATTTCTCTTTCACATATCAACCTTAAGGCCACTGATTGAACGCGACCAGCCGATCTAGCTCCCGGAAGTTTTCTCCAAAGCACAGGTGATAAAGTAAAGCCTACCAAATAATCTAAAGCTCTTCTAGCGAGATAAGCCTCAACCATCTCCTTATCTAATTCTCGAGGGTTTTTGATGGCTTCGGTAACTTCTTTTTTTGTGATTGCGTTAAAAGTCACTCGAGATACGTGTTTATCTTTCAGACTTCCTTTTTCTTGCAAGACTTGAAGGACATGCCAAGCAATAGCCTCACCTTCTCTATCAGGATCAGTTGCCAGAATTAGACTATCAGACCCTTTAAGAGCTTCGTTTATTGTTTTAGTTTGTTTTTTTCCTTTTTCGCCTAGCTCCCAAATCATTTCAAAATTATTATCAGGCCTTACAGATCCTTCACTTGAAGGAAGATCACGAATGTGTCCTAAAGAGGCGATAACTTTATAGTCCCTACCTAGATAGGCTTCTATGGTTCTAGCTTTTGCAGGAGATTCAACAACTACCAAATGCATAATTCACTCCAATAAAAAAACAAAAATGTTCACTTTTTTTTAAATAAGTCAAATAACTAATAAATTTTTATTTTAAAAATATCTATCAAAATTTAATTTTTGGTTCGTTTCCCTTAATAATTCTCTCAATATTATCTTTATGCATAAAGATTGATAATACATATAAACACGTCACAAACAATCCAAGGTAGGGTCCATAATTAACATAAACAAAAATATTTGCGATTAAACATGATAATAATGACGCAATCGATGATTTCTTTGTAACTATAGCTACTAACAACCAGGATAAAATAAATACAAAACCTAAAATTAAAGAAATTCCACTTATAATACCTATGAATGTAGCTATTCCTTTACCTCCTTTAAATTTTAACCAAATCGGGAATATATGCCCGATAAAAGCTGATATTCCAGCAATATATGCTAATTCATTAGAAAATTTTATCGTTAAATATACTGGTATATAACCTTTTAGTATGTCGAGTAGAAGTGTTATAAAAGCTATTTTTTTCGAACCCGCCCTCAAGACATTAGTAGAACCAACATTACCCGAGCCTAAATCTCTAATATCAATATCAAGAAATAACCTTGTTAATACATAACCTGTTGGAAATGATCCAAAGAGATAGCTTAGAAAAAAAACTAAAAAAGTTAAAATTATAGGGTCAAAAAATATCATTTTGCTATATATAAATAATCTGAAAGGTAATTACGTGCAACATCTTCTATCAGTAAATGATATGTCAGAAGATTTCATAATTGAAATCTGGAAGGATTCATTAAAGAATAAAGGTAATCCTTCAAATATCTTAAAGGGTAAAATTCTAACAAATTTGTTTTATGAACCCTCAACAAGGACTTCGTCATCTTTTTATAGTGCAATGGTCCGCAAAGGGGGGTCTGTAATTCCAATTAATAACGTTAAATTTTCTAGTGTTACCAAGGGTGAAAGTCTAGAAGATACAATTATAGCAATGAGCAATCTAAGTGATTGCATAGTATTGAGGCATCCAGAGATAGGAGCGGCAACACGCGCATCAAAAGTTAGTTCTGTTCCTATTATCAATGGAGGAGATGGAGAGGGAGAACACCCAACCCAAACCCTATTAGACGGATTTACAATCTTCTCTAACAACAATCTTAGCTTAGATAATCTTACTATAACCTTTATTGGAGACCTTAAAAATGGAAGAACTGTTAAAAGTTTAGTTAAATTGCTTAGTAGATATAAAAACAATAAATTTAATTTTGTAAGCCCAGAAAATTTAAGGATACCAGAAGAAATTCGTCCTAAAGGTTGTTTTGAGACTAATAACATCGATGAAGTTCTAGAAAGAACTGACATTTTATACGTTACTAGAGTCCAGGTTGAAAGGGGAAGCAGTCACGATTATGCATTGAGTATTGATCAATTAAATAGATTAGGAAACAAGTCTATTGTGATGCATCCTCTTCCCAGGGTGAATGAGATTCCTAAAGAATTTGACCAAGATAGTAGAGCAAAATATTTTGATCAAATGAAATATGGTCTGTGGTGTAGAATGTCCCTACTTGAAAAGATACTAAGCTAAGTTAATTTCAGTATGAGCCTGACTCTAAAGATTTATAACTAAATAATCTAAGTATCCTTGGAGAATATATGCGGCAGAAAGTTTATCAATAATAGCCTTTCTTCTTTTTCTTGAAATATCAGCATCAATCAACATTCTTTCAACCGCTGAGGTGGATAATCTTTCGTCCCATAATAAAACAGGAATTTTCATATCTCTAACTAGATTATTAGCTAGAGAATTACTGGATTGAGATTTTTTACCTATCGTTCCGTCCATATTAATCGGATTACCAATAACTATCCCACCAAAGAGGTATTGTTTTTTAATTTTTTCTAGTTCTCCCAGCATGTCTGTATATTTAATTTTCTCTAATGTTGTTAGAGGGCTAGATATTTTTTTATTAATATCCGATAAGGCCAATCCAATCCTTTTTGTACCGGGATCAATTCCTAAGATACATTCATTAGATGTAACTTCTTTATAAAAAATTAAAGGGTCATTAATAAGCATTTTATATATGTATAAATTGTTATTATTGCTATGCAAGCAGGACTTTGCTATTTAAGCTTAATTATGGAGAAAATATGTCGATAGACAAAAATTTAGTAAGAAAGATAGCTAAACTTTCTAGGATTTCAGTTTCTGAAGATGATGTTAAAGATCTATCTGAAGAATTATCCAAAATTCTCGAATGGATAGAGCAATTGTCTCAGGTAAATACTAATGAGGTTGAGCCAATATTTTCTTCTTTCGAAGAAGATG
>CEWI01042824.1_pt1 | contig 12435 bp, 7 predicted proteins | sample 531271 | NCBI WGS metagenome assembly CEWI01 (sample SAMEA2622499, study PRJEB7988) | marine metagenome | biome: marine biome (ENVO:00000447); feature: mesopelagic zone (ENVO:00000213); material: "saline water (ENVO:00002010), including plankton (ENVO:xxxxxxxx)" | depth 350 m | reverse complement strand
ACTTTATATACTTCAATTTTATATTTTTGAATAATTATAATATTAATGAATACTAATAATATATTTTTAGATCAAGCGTTTTATATAAAATGATTTAAAAACAATATATTAGTTGATTGATCATATCCTTTATTTTATGTGGATTATATAAGTTTATTATTTATATTATTATCATCTATATTAATAATATTATGTATTATTATAAGTTGAAATATTGTTAATAAACTTGAAAAAGAATTTTTTTTTTTAATTTTATTAATTCAACTTTTTTTAACAATTATATTTTCGTCAATGGATCTATTAATATTTTATATTTTTTTTGAACTTATATTAATACCTATTTTTTTAATAATAATAATATGAGGATCTAGAATAGAAAGATTTAAATCTGCATATTATTTTTTTATATATACATTATTTGGTTCATTATTTATGTTATTAAGTATTTTTTTTATATATAGTGAAATAGGTTCTACATCTTGATTTCATTTATCTTTTATAAAATTAACATCATCTAAATTAATTTTTATATCTATTTGTTTAAGTATGGCTATTAAAATACCTATGTTTCCTTTCCATATATGACTTCCACAAGCTCATGTGGAAGCTCCAATATCAGGATCAATATTATTAGCAGGAATTCTTTTAAAATTAGGAGGATATGGTTTAATTAGATTTGGTTTACCACTATTTTTTGATGAAGCAAATTTTTTTAAATCATTTTTTATAATAATGAGTTTTATAGCTATTATATATGGTTCATTATTAACAATTAGACAAATAGATGCAAAAAGATTAATAGCATATTCATCAATTAGTCATATGGGTTTTGTAACATTAGGTATATTTTCATTAACAAATGAAGGATTAACAGCATCTATTATACTAATGTTAGCACACGGATTTATAAGTTCTGCTTTATTTATCTTAGTAACTTGTTTATATGAAAGATTTCACACAAGAATAATAAGATATTTTAAAGGATTATTATGTGTTATGCCTATATTTTGTTCTTTTTTTCTTTTTGTAACAATAGCTAATATATCATTTCCATTTACACTTAATTTTTGAGGGGAACTTATAATTTTAAAATCTATAGTTACATATTTTAATTTCTTTTTTTATTTTTTTATTATAATAAGTATAGTTTTTACTTCTATTTATTCTTTTAATTTTTATAATAAAATTTGTTGAGGTATTTTCAATCCTAATATTTTTTATTCAAGAGATATCAATAAAAATGAATTTATTTCTTTGTTTTTTCTTATTATTTTAACTTTTTTATTAGGTTTATATCCAATTTTATTATTAAATAATATAAACTTGAATATATGTTTATTATTATTTTAAATAAAATAAACTTGAAAATATGTTTATTATTTTAAATAAAATAAACTTGAATATATGTTTATTATTTTAAATAAAAAAGAACCTAAATATATTATATTTTATATTATTATAACTTTAAATAAAAAAGAATCTAAAATTTAATATTTTTATAATAAAATAATTTTATTTTATTAATAAAAAATAATACTTATTATAATGTTAAAAAATTTTTTAACATTTTCTTTTATATATCTAATATTATTATTATTAAATCTTAAAATATTTTATTATTATAAATAATAAAAAAACATAAAATATATTAATTTTAAAATTAAAGAACAAATAAAATGATACAATTAATAATTTCATATTTTTTTTTTAGTACTAAAAACAGCATTATCAATAATACACGTAAATCTATTAAGTATTATTTTTTATTTTACATTATTAGAATATATAAGCAATTCTTTATATAAACTTGTTCTACTTTTTTTATTATTATCTCTTCAGAAATTTTAATTTCATTAATTATTGTATTCATTTGCTATGAAATAAAAGGTAATTTTATATTTAATATTATTTTTTATTAATATTTGCTAATCTTTTAATTTTAGATTTCTTATTATTTTAACTTTTTTATTAGCTTTATATCCAATTTTATTATTAAATAATATAAATTTGAATATATGTTTATTATTATTTTAAATAAAAAAGAACCTAAATATATTATATTTTAGGTATTTTATATTGTTATTTTATAATTATAACTTTAAATAAAAAGAAATCTAAAATTTAATATTTTTATAAAAAGATAATAATAAAATAATTTTATTTTATTAATAAAAATATACTTATTATAATGTTTAAAAAAAATTTTTTTAACATTTTCTTTTATATATCTAATATTATTAAATCTTAAAATATTTTATTATTTTAATAATAAAAAACATAAAATTATTTATTTTTACTATTTTTTGAATTTTTTAATAATAATATATATTTTTAATCTAATATAAAAAATTTATTATTTTTCCTTTTTATTTTATAAAAAGGAAAAATAATAAATTTTAATTAGAATAAAAATATATTTTATTATAATATTAAAAAAAATTTTTTTTTTTAATATTTTCTTTTATATATTTTTTATTATTCTTTTTTTATCAATTTTTAGTATTTTTATAAAGAGAAACAATAATATTGATACATTAGTAGCAATAGAATTAAGTTTATTAAGTTTTCTTCTTAATTTTACATTACTATCGTTTTTAAATGATACTATACTAGGTATTATTATAAGTTTACTTATAATTGTTGTAGCAGCTTCAGAAACAGCTATAGCTTTAATTATAGTAGTTACTTACTATAAAATAAAAGGTAATATTACTTTTTATTCTTTATCTCTGTTAAAAAAAATTTTTTCTTTATATAAAGTTCAATTAATTTTATTTTTTGTTAATAGAAATTTATATACATTCTATTTAAAATAAAAGATTTTATTATAAATAAAATAAAAATGATTGTGTTAAAATAATAAATATTTAAAAAGATAATTTTATTTTAAATAGAAAAAAAAATGATAGTGTTAATATAAAAAAATAATTTTTAAGAAATTAATTTTATTGAAAATAAAATAAGAAATGATGGTGTTAACATAATAAAAAATATAAAAAAAGAAAAGATAATTATATAATGTTCATTAATATTTGAGTGTTTTTTAAAGCATATTTTTGTTCAATATAAAAAATTAAAAATAGAATAATTATTGATTATTTTAATTATTCTTATATAATAGAATGAAGATATCATAGTAGTTATTATTATTAAAAATGGAATAAAAATTTTATTTAAATTTATCATTTTTTCTAATATAAATCATTTTATCATAAATCCTCCTAAAGGAGGTAATCCTAGTCAAGATAGGATTAAAATTGTGAATTTTAATGATATAAAATCATTTATATAATATATATTTGTCAATTTTATTAGTATTACTTCTTTAAAATAAAATATTAATAACGTTAATATTGTTAATGTATTTATAAAGTATATTATTAAATATATAATTGATATAGAATTAAATATAGAACTTTCATTAAATAATGTTGTTAATATTAAACATATATGATTAATACTACTAAAAGCAATTATCAATTTTATATTAGACTGATTTAATCCGCAAATACTACCTATTATTAAGCTTGATATAATAGTAATATAAATTAATATGTTTAAACTAGGTAATTTAAATAAAATAAATAGCAATATAATTTTTGGTAATATTGTTATTATAGATATAGATATTAAATTTAAACCTAAAAATATTTCAGGTACTCAAATATGTAGTGGAGCTAATCCTATTTTTATAATTATTGGTAAACTAACTAAACTATATACAAAAAATGATTTAGAATCAAATTTATCTATTGTAAATATGATTGTTAATAATATAAAGCTAGTAAAAGCTGAAATTATAAAAAATTTAAAAATAGCTTCTATATTTAAAAAACTTACTTTTTCTTTCAAATATATTAATATTATTAAACAAAAAGTTTGACATTCTAGTACTAATCATATAGATTCTAATTGTAATGTTTGAGAAATTCATATAGAAGATAAAAATAATATTATGAATAATATAAACTCATGAATATTATTATTTAAAAAAATAAGAATTAAACAACTAATTATTAGTATTAAAAATGTTATATATGTTTTATTTATAAATAATAAAAATATTAAGAAAGATAAAAAAATCAAATTATTTTTTTTTTCGTTAAAAATGCAAAATAATATGCTATAAAATAATAACAACATATATTTTAAACTAACATTATAGCACCAATCATAGGAATTAATAATATTACAGATGATCATATTACATAATATGATCATCTGTAATATAATTCTATTCCTACTGTTTTATAAGGAAATGTATTTATTGTATTTGTATTTTTACTATTATCAAAATTATTTATATTTATTAATGAAGTATCTGATAGTAAAAATACAAATACAATAAATAACATTAATGGAATTAGTAAAAATAAATATTTTTCCTCTTTTTTAATGCTTTTTTTCTTTAAATCAATTAACATAATAGCAAATAAGAATAAAATTGCAATTGAACCAGCATAAACAATTAAAATAAATATTGCTATTATGTTAATATTTAAAGAAAAAAGCATTAAAACTGATAAAATAAAAGAAAGAATTAATCAAAATAAGGAATGAATTGTATTTTTTGATAATAAACATATAGAAGAAGTAATAAAAAATGAAAATAAAAAAAATAGTTGTAATATCATCATTTTATTTGTTCTTTTAAATAATAAAATTACACTATAAAAAGAATTATATTTTTTATAATAAAAACAATATTTCCATAGGAATATATATTAATAACAATTCTTTTATTATATATTATAAAATTAAATTAATTAAATAAATAAAAGAAAAAGGAAAAAATTACCATATAAAAAAAGAAGTGTTTTATATGGTATGTATGCTTCATCTGTTAAAGATTTACCTACACCTACATCTTTAACATATTTTTGAAATTTTGGATCTTTGTTAGGGTTTGCTTTAACAATACAAATTATTACAGGTTTTTTTCTTGCAATGCATTATATTTCCGATGGAAATATGACTTTTTTAAATATATTTCATATAACAAGAGATGTAAATTATGGATGATTATTGAGATATACTCATGCAAATTGTGCATCTTTGCTTTTTATATTTATTTATATTCATATATGTAGAGGGTTATATTATGGAAGTTATTTAAGAAAAAGTTTATGATTTAGTGGGTGAATATTGTTAGTTTTAATGATGATAACAGCATTTGTTGGCTATGTATTACCATGAGGACAAATGTCATTTTGAGGAGCAACTGTAATTACAAATTTTTTTTCTGCAATACCAAATGTTGGTAAAACAATAGTTTATTGAATATGGGGAGGATATTCAGTAACTAATGTAACATTAAATAGATTCTATTCTATTCATTATATGTTTCCATTTTTAATAATAGGAATGATATTTATTCATTTAATTATTTTACATGTTGATATAGCTACAAATCCTTTAGGTGTTGGAAGTAAAATTGATGTAGTATCATTTAAACCATATTATAAAAGAAAAGATATGTTAGGAATAATAATTACATTATTTTTTTTATTTACTTTAGTATTTTTTAAACCAAATCTACTTGGTGATGTAGAAAATTATATTCCTGCTAATCCATTAATCACACCTATTCATATTGTTCCCGAATGATATTTTCTTTTTGCTTATACTATATTAAGATGAGTTCCTAATAAATCTGTAGGTTTATCATTATTAGCATTTAGTATAATAGTACTACTATTAATACCTTTTCTACATACAAGTAAACAAAAATCAATTATGTTTAGACCTTTTGGAAAAGGTGTATTTTTTTTTTTTATAATCAATTTTTTTCTTCTTTCATGATTAGGTATGCAATTAGTAGAATATCCTTATTTTTATATAAGTATATTTTCAACTGTTTCATATTTTTCTTCTTTGATATACATACCATATAGTGGTTTTATTGATAATTTTTTTATATTATACAATAATAATATTTTTAAAGAAAAATCTTTACTATTAATATTTTTTTTTAATAATTGGTAATAAACTATTTTATTTAATATTAATAACTGTATTAATTTATACTATAAATTAATACAGTTATTATTAATATTAAACATGGGATTATAGTATAAATTAATACAATTAGACTTCAAATCTAATAATTATAAGTTCAAAATATTTTTTTTAAAATTTTATTATTAATATTAAACATTATACTATAATATAATAAAATTATATTAAAGATTTTATTATAGTATAAATTAAAACAGTTATTATTAATATCAAATATGGGATTATAGTATAAGTTAATACAGTTAGACTTCAAATCTAATAAATATAAGTTCAAATCTTATTAATCTCATTTTTTAAAAATTTTACTACAATATTATAATATAATAAAACTGTATTAAATTATTTAGTAATCAAATTATTAAATAAAAATTTTATTTTAATAATATGTTATAAATATTATATTACAATATAATAAAAACTATATTAATTTATACTATAATACTATTATTATTAATAACAAATATAGAATTATAGATATTAATAATAGTATTATAGATTTTACTTTAATAATATGTTATAAATATAATAAAATTATATTTAATTTATACTATAATACTATTAATATGGGATTATAGATATTAATAATAATAGTATTATAGTATAAATTAAATATAGTTATTATTATAGTATAAATTAATACAATTAGATTTCAAATATTATTAATCTTATTTTTTTTAATTTTTATTACAAAAAGATTATGTTAAATTAATAATAAACTTCTTATACAAATTTTAAAATAGATATATAAATTTTTACTTTTAATTAATAATAAACTATTTTATTAGTATTAATTTATACTATAATAATAAAACTATAATTTAATATAGTTAGACTTTAAATATAATAAATCTCATTTTAAAAATTTTTATTACAATATTAAAAATTGTATTAAGTTATTAGTAATAAAATTATTAAAGAAAAATTTTAATTTAATAATATTAAACATATTATAGTATAAATTAAACTTAAAATGTTATTAATTTTATTACAAAACAAACTATATTAAATTAATAATAAAATTCTTATACAAATTTTAAAATAGATATATAAATTTTTATTTTTATTTTTAAATAATAAAATAAAATGATTTTATTATTTCAACTAAAATAAACTATTTTCCATTAGTAGATCGTTGGTTTTATAGTACTTCACACAAAGATATTGGAACTTTATATTTGCTATTTGCATCATTTTCAGGTATGATAGGTACAGGAATGTCTGTAGTAATAAGATTAGAATTATCTTCTCCAGGAAGTTTAATTAATTCATCAATGTATAATGTTGTTATAACAGCACATGCTCTTATTATGATATTTTTTATGGTAATGCCAGCTTTAATAGGAGGATTCGGTAATTGAATGTTACCTTTGATGATAGGTTCACCTGATATGGCTTTTCCAAGATTAAATAATTTTAGCTTTTGATTATTACCTGTTGCATTAATTGTTCTTATATTTTCTTCAGTAAATGATAATGGAGTAGGTACAGGATGGACCCTATATCCTCCTTTATCGTCAGTAATAGCTCATTCAGGAATGTCTGTAGATATGTGTATTTTAAGTATTCATTTAGCTGGAGCAAGTTCAATAGCAGGTGCTATAAATTTTATTACTTCTATAATTAATATGAGAGCAGGTGAAGTAAGTTTTCATAAATTACCTCTTTTTATATGAGCAACGTTTGTAACTGTAATATTATTATTATTATCTTTACCAGTATTAGCAGGAGCTATTACAATGCTATTAACTGATAGAAATTTCAATACTTCATTTTTTGATCCTGTTGGTGGTGGTGATCCTGTATTATTTCAACACTTATTTTGATTCTTTGGTCATCCTGAAGTATATATACTAATAATACCTGCTTTTGGAATAATATCACAAATATTAATTATATTCTGTTGTAAAAAAAGAATATTTGGATATTATGGTATGGTATTTGCAATGTTATCTATTGCGATACTAGGTTTTATAGTCTGAGCTCATCATATGTATACAGTAGGGATGGACATTGATACTAGAGCATATTTTACAAGTGCTACTATGATAATAGCTATTCCTACAGGAATAAAAGTATTTAGTTGATTATCTACAATAGTATGTGGAATTAATTCAATTATTACACCTTTTTTATGAACATTAGGATTTATTTTCCTTTTCACTTTAGGTGGATTAACTGGAATAATTTTAAGTAATGCATCTTTGGATATAATATTACATGATACATATTATGTTGTAGCTCATTTCCATTATGTGTTATCAATGGGTGCTGTATTTGGAATGTTTGCAGGAATTTATTTCTGATTTGGAAGAATAACAACATTCGCATATAATGAATTTTATAGTAAAATTCATTTTATGTTAATGTTTATAGGTGTAAATATTACATTTTTTCCACAACATTTTTTAGGTTTATCAGGTATGCCTAGAAGAATAAATGATTATCCTGATATTTTTTATGAATGAAATAAAATAAGTTCTACAGGTTCTTTAATTTCTTTAATTGGTGCTATTGTTTTTGTTTATGTTGTATATGAAGCTTTTGAAAGAGAAGAATTTTTTAAAAATTGGGAAGATAAACCTAAAACTTTTGCTTCATTAGATATGACAGGTTTAATTAAGGTAATAAATCCTCATTTTACAAAAAGAACTTTTAAAAATAAAATTATAAATTCTTTTATTTTTAATATTAAATCAAATGATAATTTTTTTTATATTATTTTTATATGGAAAACAGATAAAAGATGGATATAAAATAATTTTTGTTTATTTTAATATTTTCATATTTATATCAATATACTTATTTTATTTAATAATTAATAAAAATATTTTGTTTTTAACATTTATAAATATTAAAATATGTAATTTATCATTTTTTTTTTTACATGATTCTTTATCTATAATAATGTATTTAATAATAACATTTATTTCATTTATAATTCATTTTTATTCATTTAAATATATGAAAAATGATCAAAATATATGTAGATTTATTTCTTTTTTATCATTATTCACATTTTTTATGTTAATATTAGTTTCAAGTGGAAATTTAATACAATTATTTTTAGGATGAGAAGGAGTTGGTTTGTGTTCTTATTTATTAATTGGATATTGATATAATAGAACATTTGCAATAAAATCTGCAATAAAAGCTATTTTAATAAATAAAATAGGAGATATATCATTTTTAATATTAATAATATTAACATGAAAACAATATGGAGATATAAGTTTTATAAATGATCATAAAATTCCTTGCACATTTTTAGTATTAAGCATTTTAATAGCTTCTACTAGTAAATCATCACAATTTGGTTTACATACATGACTCCCTGATGCAATGGAAGGACCAACTCCTGTATCCGCTTTAATTCATGCTGCTACAATGGTAACAGCAGGAATATTTTTAATTATAAGATTATCACATATTATTGAAAATATCGATACAATATACATTATAATGTTATTGTTAGGAAGTTTAACTTCTATTTTTGCTGCATCAATAAGTTTAACACAAAATGATTTTAAAAAAGTTATTGCTTATTCTACATGTAGTCAATTAGGATATATGATGATGATATGTGGTTTATCACAATATTCACTTAGTTTATTTCATTTATTTAATCACGCTTTTTTTAAAGCGCTATTATTTTTAAGTGCAGGTTTAATAATTCATTCTTTAATAGATGAACAAGATATTAGAAGATCAGGTTCTATAATAAAAAGTAATCCAATTACATCAATATTTATGTTAATTGGTAGTTTTTCACTTATGGGTTTACCTTTTTTAACAGGTTTTTATTCAAAAGATGTTATTTTAGAAGTAACAATAATAAATCCATTTATAACAATGTGTTTTATTTTATCATTATTAGCTGCATTGTTTACAGCAATTTATTCTATAAGACTATTTTATATAGCTTTTATAAAAAATGATAATAATTCAATAATAAATAGATTATTAATTAATGAAACTACAAAAATAGAAACTTTAATTCTTTCTATATTATTAATTTTCACATTAATAATAGGATATTTTATATCAAATTTTTTAAATAAAGAAATAATATTAATAAATTCTTTATATAAATGATTACCATTTATATCTAGTTTTATTGGTTCAATTATATCTATTATATATATAGAATTAAATTTTAAATTTTATAATATATTAATTTCTTCATGATTTATTAATACAATTATTAATAAAATTAGTTCTTTTATATTTTCTACTATAAGAGTACTTTATAATAGATTAGATCAACAATTATTAGAAAAAATTGGACCATCATTTTTTAAAGAAAATATTATTAATATATCATCATTAATAAACAAAGGTATATATTCTAATTATTTGATAATGATATATTTAATAATAATTTATTTATTTATTAACATAATATAATTTTATTAAAAAGATATGGTTAAACAATATCATTTTTTTTTTTTCAATTTAAATAAATAAATCATTTTAAAAATTATTATAATAATAGATATTTTTATTACTAATACTAATAATTTTAAAAAATGATATTGTTTAACCATATCTTTTTAGTTTAAAGATATAATAAATAGAATTATATTTTTAAATTTTAAAAATATTATTAAATAAAGGTATATATTCTAATTATTTAATAAAGATGATATTTTAATAATAATTTATATTTATTTATTTATTAAAATAATTTTATTAACAAGATATGGCTAAACAATATCATCCTTTCCATTTAGTAAATAGATCACCTTGACCATTTTTATTAGCAAATTCATTATTTATTGTAATAATAGGTACTTTAATTTATTTACATTATTCCTATATAATATTATTAATATATGGTATATTTATAACATCAATAATTTTATTTTTTTGGTTCAAAGATATTATAACTGAAGGAACATTTTTAGGATTTCATACACTTAAAGTTAAACAAGGATTTAAAATAGCTATGGTTTTATTTATTATATCTGAAATATCCTTTTTTTCAAGTTTTTTTTGAGCATTTTTTCATGCAGCATTATCACCTTCTATTAATATTTGTTGTGAATGACCTCCTATAGGAATAGAAACACCTAATTTATTTCATCTTCCATTAGTTAATACAATTTATTTATTATTTTCAGCTATTACATTAACTATTTGTCATAACAATATGTCACTTACACAACATATCGATAGTAGATGTTATACTCATCATAGTGTATTTGTTATTCCATTTGGATATGACCATACATACTGTGATAAGAATAAGGTACCTAAAACTTGTTTATTGAAGAAAAAAAATTTATTTGAAAAAAAATGAGATAATTTTACTGAAATAGATGGAATTGAAGGACTAAGATGAATGAGATGAAATAGCGTTTTTATGAAGTTTAAATATAATTTTTTTAAAAATAATAGTAAACTTTCTAAATTAGTATCTTGATTTTTAAGTACTAGAATAGGATATTATTTTGATTGTCCTTATTTTTTTCATAATATTATGACTGGTCATACCAAAAATAAAATTAAAATATTATTTAAAAAAAAAAAAAATAATTTTTTAAATAAAAATAAAAGATTTGATTGACTATGAATAGATCATAGAAATATATCAAAAAATGATCCTAAAAAAGTGTACAGTGAAGATCAGTACAATGAAAATCATCGTATATCAATTATTGGTTCAAAATATTTACAACCAAGCATAGATAATGTAGCAGATGCACTATTAGCAACTATTGTTTTTGGTTTTTGATTTATTTTTACACAATGAATTGAATTTCAAAGCTTAAGTTTTAATATTTCAGATAGTGTTTATGGATCATCTTTTTTTATTTTAACAGGTTTTCATGGATTACATGTTTTTATAGGTTTAATTTTACTAATAGTATCTCTTTATAGATTACTTCAAAATCATTTTTCTAGGGGGAGATATTTAGGATTAGAATTTTCTATATGATATTGACATTTTGTTGATGTAGTTTGACTTTTCTTATTTATTTGTGTTTATTGATGGGGATCATAATAACAAAACATTTTTTTATTTTTATATTAATAATATTTTTAATAACAATATTAATTGTTTTAATATATTTCATAGTAAATACAAAAGAATCAGATAAAGAAAAGAATTCAATATATGAATGTGGATTTAATCCTATCATGGAAATTGGAAGTCCTTTTTCAATAAGATTTTTTATAATTGCAATACTTTTTCTTGTTTTTGATTTAGAAGTAATAGTTTTATTTCTATGAGCTATTTTGATATTTGAATCAATATATATTCATATAACAGCATTTTTATTTATTAGTATTTTAACTATCGGTTTAATATATGAATGAATAAATGGAGGTTTAGAATGAGATTAATATTAAATAAATTCTTTTATTTATTAAAAATAAATGTAATTTAGTATTACTAAAAATTAGTTTTTAAAT
>CEWI01122428.1_pt1 | contig 12444 bp, 10 predicted proteins | sample 531271 | NCBI WGS metagenome assembly CEWI01 (sample SAMEA2622499, study PRJEB7988) | marine metagenome | biome: marine biome (ENVO:00000447); feature: mesopelagic zone (ENVO:00000213); material: "saline water (ENVO:00002010), including plankton (ENVO:xxxxxxxx)" | depth 350 m | reverse complement strand
CTTACTATCGCCCTATGCGGAATTTCTGGGGTTTTAGTAATGCCAGAACCTCATTTAGGGTATTTTGATTTCACAATCCTGATTATCTCATTGTTCCTTTCATCTGCAAGTGTGAGTGCTTACAACCAATATTATGAGAGGGATATCGACTTAATGATGAGGAGAACTCGTGAGCGACCTTTTGCCACAGGTTTTTTTAAACCAAATTTATTATGGCCAATATTTTTTTTATCAATACTTATTTTTTCTATTCTTTTAGCGGCAAAATTTCTGAATTTTTATTCAGCATTTTATATTTTTCTTGGAGCCTTTTTCTATTGTGTTGTATATACAATTCTGCTTAAAAGGCGAAACATTTCAAATATAGTCGTTGGCGGACTAGCCGGAAGCTTTGCAGTCTTAGCTGGAGCGGCGGCTGTTAATCCTAACCTTTCAGGCTCATCAATAATACTAGCTGTTGTTCTTTTTCTATGGACACCCCCTCATTTTTGGAGCTTAGCTATCGCTATAAAGGAAGATTATAAAAAAGCTGGGATTCCAATGCTACCCAATTTGATAAGTCTTAAAAAATCTTCATGGATAATTTTATCTCACACTGTTCTTCTAGTTATAATTTCTTTTCTGCCTTTCTTCTTCAATATGGGTATCTTGTACTTAATTGGGGCAATTGCAGGAGGGGCTTATTTTATATGGAGAAGTATATTACTTGTATCCAATACGAACAAAAGAAATGCTATGGCTAATTTTTTTGCTTCTTTTGTTCAATTGGGATTATTGCTCGTTGTCTGTATAGTTGAAGGAGTCATAAATTATTTTTAAAAGATTTGTAAATCCTAATAATTTAGCTTAATAAAAATTAAATAATTAATTTATTGATAAACATGAGTAAAACTAAACAAATTACAAAAAACGAAGCCTACGATGCTGTGGAACCTGACGATTTTAGATCGATGATGGAAGTTGATCGTTATGGAAAGCGTTCTAAAGATTTTGACAAGATAATTTCCGCGACACACGATCATTTCTGGGATCCGCTTGATGAAAAGTATTTAGATTTTACTGAATCTTTTGATGTAGAAAAAAATTACATAATGCCAGAAAATTTCCTTCCAGAAATGCAGTGTCCTTCAATATTGAAAATGGATGAAAAATCAAAAATTAAATTAGCAAATGAGAGCACGCGCTGGACCCTTTCCGCAATTTTACATGGAGAACAAGGGGCCTTGAATCTTTCAGCCAGCTTGTGCCACATTTTAGTTGACCCGGGAGCCCAAGAATATGTTGCAAATCAAACTAGGGAGGAAGCTAGACATGTTACGGGATTTTCGAAATACGTTAAGGCAAGATGGGAAAAACCACTTCCAGTAGGGCAGACATTGGGGGATCTTCTATGTGAGCTAGTAGAAGCCCAAGAAGTGTACAAAAAAATCGTGGGAATGCAAATACTTGTGGAAGGATTAGCTATGGGCGCCTTTGCCACACTTTATCAAAATTCAAATGATCCTTTGTTGGTTAAATTATGCCAGCTTGTAATGACGGATGAAGCTTTTCATCATAAATTTGGTAAGATTTGGGCATCAAAAACGATACCTATGTTAGACGAAAAAGAACAAAATATTATCGAAGATTGGGCGGCACATTGTTTTCAAGTACTTTTATTTAATTTAGTGAATCCAGAACAAAAGCACATTATCTATGAAAAATTTGGTCTAGACTGGAAAAAGATTTTGGAAGAACTTCATGAAATTATCTCTGACAACAGCAGAAGGAAGGCAATGGAAAATTCTACAAATATTTTTAGAGTTCTTATAAAGACTTTATTAAATGCTGGAATAATAACAGATAGAACAAAAGATTTCTATTCTACTTATGTGAATATCGAAGAACTTAAAAAAGAAGGCGATAGAATGGTAGGCGACGATATTGCAGAGGAAGGTATAAAATACTTAACAGAACTAAACTTCAAAGATCATAAGAATTCAGTTAAGGCTGTTGCTGCGGAATAAAATTTTTCTTTCAATTATCATATGCCCCAGCTTGCAATAAAGCCTCCTCAATCTTGTTAAATCTTTTTTGTTTTGCCCAGTTAAGGGCTGTTCTTCCCGTTAGATCAGTATCATCCGGATAAGCACCACCCTCAAGAAGGGCTATAACTGAATTATATTTTCCTGCTCTTGTTGCAATTATTAAAGGAGTTTCTCTGTTCGGCCCTAATTTGCTTGGATCAGAACCATAGTTGATTAAAATCTTTATGAGACTTGGATTATTTTTCATAACTGCAAGTGACAGGGCTGTTCTATTTGAAGGATCTTTTAAATCTGTCCTTGCTCCCTTTTCAAGTAAATAAAAAATCATATCCATCTTGGATCTTTCAACGGATAGCAATAGAGCGGGGACTTCATCAAAATCTCTCTCATTTACTGAAGAACCCGAATTTATGGCACCTATCAAGTCCTCCATCCTTCCAGATTTGACAGCCCTTACTACTAAACCCTCTTTAAATGGACTATTCTTAGATTGGGCTAAAGATGAATTTACAATTCCTATAGATAGGGCCATCAAGAAGGACAAAGAAACAGATTTTATAAAAATATTTACAAATTTTTTTCTCATAATGAATTAATTATATAGATTTTCCCTCAAGCATATTATACACATATGCACATGATTCAGAAATATGTATTAATCTTACTTATTGCAAGTTTTGCGGCTATTTCAATTTATTTCTTTCAAAATAAGAATTACCACCAAGATAATCTTTCAACAAAGGTTGAAAATCAAGAGGGAATACCTGGAGGTCACTTCGCGCTTACAACCCATAGTGGAGAGATTTATAATTCTGCGTCAGATAAAAATCTTAAGATAATTTATTTTGGTTTTACCTTTTGCCCGGATGTTTGTCCTACTACTCTCATCAATATGGCTAATACATTAGAAGAATTGAAGGAAAATAAAAACGAGATAACTCCATTATTTATCAGTATCGATCCTGAAAGGGATAATTTAGAAATACTATCAGAATACGTCTCCGCCTTTCATCCTAATATTATTGGACTAACAGGATCAGTTGAAGACATTGAAAAGGTGACTGCCGATTGGAAAGTGTACTATAAAAAAGAAGTGAATGAAGATATGCCAGACAATTACACAATCAATCATTTGGACATTATTTTTATAGCTAACAAAAATAACAATTTTGTTGATTTCGTTAGACCAAACACATCTTATAAAGATATAGCAAATAAATTAAGAGAAATACTCAGAAGATAAAAATATTAAATATCTAAATTTACCGCTAGATCCCCTGAAGAAATGCTGTCTTGAATGAACTCTCTTCTTTTTATGACTTCATCGCCCATTAAATCAGCAAAAATTCCACTATTATCAACAGATGAATCAATTTTCACTTTTAATAGCCTCCTTCCATTTGGATCAAGCGTAGTTTCCCATAATTGATCAGCATTCATTTCTCCTAGACCTTTATATCTCTGTATTTGTAGTCCCTTTCTTCCCTCCTCAAAAATCGATTCAATTAAATCAAGAGGTCCATTTATAGGATAACTCTTACCATTTCTCTCAAAAATATTAGATGATCTTTCATCGTTGATAGGAAAATATTTCTTTATATCTTCTGCAAGATTATTTAATCTTCTTGAATCAGAAGAAGAAAATATGCCTTTTCCAAGCGAAAGTGATTCAAAAACACCTCTGATTTTTCTTGTCACGAACAAACCGTTCTCTTGATCATATGAGGATTCCCAATCAGCCTCTAAATCATTGTGCTGTTTCGTAAGTCTCATAGAAATTTCTTTAAGTTTTGATTCTTTCATTTCAATTGGTTGTTGAAATCCTCCGCTTAAACAAGCAGATTCCGCCAATCCATGATTATATTTTGCGGGTAAAGAGTGTATAATTTTTTTAATTTGCCTACTTTTATTAACTAATGACAAAAGATCATTCGAGGTTAGTACTTCACCACTTATTAAAAGATAAGAAGAATCAATAATTCCACTACTAACAAGATAATTTTCTAAATCTTCGTCATCTTTGAGATAAGTTTCTGAACTTCCTTTCTTGGCCTTATATAATGGAGGTTGGGCAATATACAAACAGCCATCAGAAATTAATGGTCTCATTTGTCTATAAAAGAATGTTAAAAGTAGAGTTCGTATATGGGCGCCATCAACATCCGCATCCGTCATTATAATAACTTTCTTATATCTTAATTTCTCAGATCTAAAACTTTCTTCATCTTCGCCATTCTCAAGATTGCTATTACCAATTCCAGCCCCTAATGCAGCTATCAAAGTTCCTATTTCATTAGAAGATAATACTTTAGATAATCTAGCCTTCTCACAATTAATAATTTTTCCTTTTAAAGGTAAAATAGCCTGAGTAGCTCTATCTCTTCCTTGTTTTGCTGACCCTCCAGCAGATTCACCTTCAACAATAAAGATTTCACATTTCTCTGGATCTTTTTCTTGACAATCAGCAAGTTTTCCTGGTAGCGAAGAAATGTCCAGAACTCCCTTCCTCCTTGTTAAATCCCTGGCTTTTCTTGCAGCCTCACGTGCGGAGGCGGCCTCAACTACCTTTCCAACAACAATCTTTGCTTCAGAGGGATGTTCCTCAAGCCAAGTTGATAGAAAATCATTAATCAAACTTTCAACAACTGGCCTTACCTCTGAAGAAACTAATTTATCTTTTGTCTGACTTGAAAACTTAGGGTCTGCTACCTTTATTGAAAGAATGCACGTTAGTCCTTCCCTAATATCTTCACCAACTAATTGGACGCTTTCCTTTTTTGCAATACCAGATTTGTGGGAATAGGAATTCACAACTCTTGTTAATGCTGATCTTAACCCTGCCAAATGGGTGCCTCCATCTTTTTGAGGGATATTATTAGTAAAACAATTTACGGTTTCATAATAACTGTCATTCCATTGCATAGCCAGATTAACTTCAATATCACCTTTCTTTGAAGAAAAGCTTATTGGTTCTTTCATGATAGATTTTCGCGTCTGATCAATGTGCTTTACATATTCAGTTAACCCTCCCTCATAAAGCAATTCCTTTTTCCATGGCTCTGCTTTTCTATGGTCTTCAAGTTTTATTAAAACTCCTGAATTGAGGAAAGCTAACTCTCTAAGTCTTGTCTCTAAGGTCCTTCTGTTATACTCCGTCATAGTGAAAACTTTTTTTGACGGAAAGAAAGTGATCTCTGTTCCAGTTTCCTTCTTACTATCACCTATAATGTTAAGGGCCTTTTCAGGATCGCCGTCCTTAAAAGACATAAAGTGCTGCTTACCTTCCCTTTTTATGTTCAGTTCCAACCTTTCAGATAGTGCATTTACAACTGATACGCCAACACCGTGTAATCCTCCGGAAATTTTGTAAGAATTTTGATCAAATTTTCCTCCCGCATGCAGTTGGGTCATTATAACTTCCGCAGCAGACACGCCTTCATCTTTGTGAATTTCGGTAGGTATTCCTCTACCATCATCCTTAACTGTTACGGATTCATCAGCATTAAGTATCACTGAAATTTCCTTGCAGTATCCTGCTAGGGCCTCATCAATAGAATTGTCAACCACCTCGTAAACCATATGGTGTAACCCTGATCCATCATCAGTATCACCTATATACATACCTGGTCTTTTACGTACAGCTTCTAATCCCTTTAGGACCTTTATTGATTCTGCGCCATACTCTTCTTTCTTAGTTTCTTTTGGTTTTGTAGCCTTTTTGGCCATAAATATTTCCTTATAAATATATTCAGACTTCCTTGAGTTTACCCATGTTAAGAATAAAAATATCTAAGATATTTTTGAATTCATCAAATAACGTTAAATCGGTGCCAGTCATAATAACTTGTGCGCCAGAATCAAAAATCTTCTTAAAAAGAGATGCTCTTCTAGCTTCATCAAGATGAGCAACTACCTCATCTAAAAGTAAAACAGGATATCTTGACGTTTTATTAGAAACTAATTCTAAATGAGTAATAATTATTGATAATAGTAAACCTTTTTGTTCTCCAGTGGAACTTTTATATGCAGCTATATTTTTATTTTTTTCGAAAACCTCAAGATCACCCCTATGTATTCCTTCATTAGTCCTTTTACTTAAGAAATCTTTCCTTCTATTTCTTTTCAATATTATGGATACTTCTTTTTCCGCTTTTTCTGGATTCCATGTGGATATCAAATTTTCTACCAAACCATTAATTTTTAGAGACGCCTTAGGCCAAACTGAATCAACTGAACAATCCAAAAGTTTATTCAATTCGTACACTAAATCAATTCGGTTAATTGCTATTGGTATTGACTCTCTTGCCATCTGATATTCAATTTTATCCAACCATTTTTCATCTTGTATATTAGATTTAAAAAATTGGTTTCTTTCTCTCATTAGTTTTTCATATTGCCGTATATGGCTTATATGATTGTGTTTATAAATTGAGCATAATCTATCAATAAATCTCCTCCGGTATGAGGGTGACTCAAGAAAAATCTGGTCCATTGAAGGAGTAAGCCAGTACAAAGAAAAAAATTTGGGTAGGTGGCTTGAACCTGAAACCTTTTTTTCATTTATTTTTACTTCCCTACCAGTTGAACCTTCTCTCATTCCAGTAGAAATATCTATTGTCTCATTATTTGAAATTATTTGTGCTTTTACTCCCCATCCATTCATATTTTTGGTGTTTGATAAATCATTAAGATTAGAATTTTTTAATCCTCTTCCCGGAGAAAGCAAGGAAATAGCCTCAAGGATATTTGTCTTCCCTACCGCGTTTTGACCAACAATAGATAGCGGTTTACCTGATAATAAAAAACTCAAATTTTCATGGGACCTGAAATTTGTTAGCTTTAGAGATCTTATGGAATCAAAGGATTTTTCTTCTTTTGTATAATTTATTTGATGATTTTGGTTCAAACTAATAATAACACTTATAATTAAACTCTCATTGGCATAAGAACATATGTAGCTTCTTCATGCGCTGAGTCCTTTATAAGGGCCGGGGCCCCAGGATCTTCTAGAGTAAAAGTCATATTATCTCCATCAATTTGACTGGCAATATCTAGTAAATATCTTGCGTTGAAACCAACCTCAAGTGAATCAGATTTATATTCAACGAGCATCTTTTCTACAGCAGTACCTGCTTCAGGGTTTACAACAGTTAGGGTTAGTAAATCGCTTTCAATAAAAAACTTTACCGCCTTCGATTTATCCGAAGAAATAGTTGCTACTCGATCAATTGATGAAGAAAATGTTTTAGTTTTCACAGACATAACTTTAGTATTCGTCTTTGGAATTACCCTTTCATAATCGGGAAAAGTACCATCTATTAATTTTGACGTAAGTGTAACATTTTCAACATTGAATTGAATTTTAGTATCTGAAATTTTAAGACTAATGTCCCCTTCGGTATCCTCTATAAGCTTCCTTATCTCACTTATCGTCTTTCTAGGAATAATAATACTTGGCATTTCATCGGCGCCGTTAGGGAGGTCTGATAATATACAAGCTAATCTATGGCCGTCTGTTGCTACACCCCTGAGATTACCATCAATAGCATGTAAAAAAATACCGTTAAGATAATATCGTGTCTCCTCAGTAGAGATTGCAAATCTAGATTTATCAATAATCTTAGCAAAATCTTTTGATCCTATGGTGAAATTGCATGGCATTTCTCCTGAAGACATTTCTGGAAAATCTTCATCTGGAAGAGTTGATAGTTCAAAATTTGATTGTCCACAATTTAAAATAATTAAATTATTTTCATTTTTTTCTATATCAATTTGTGAACCCTCAGGAAGCTTTCTTACAATATCATAAAGAGTGTGTGCTGAAGTGGTTGTTATCCCAGCATCCAAAGTGTTAGCTTTCAAATTCTCAATTATTTCTAGGTCCAAATCTGTAGCAGTTAATGAAATCCCTTCATCATCAGCTTTTATTTTTACGTTGGATAAAACTGGAATAGTATTCCTTCTTTCAACTACACTATGAACATGATTAAGCCCTTTGAGAAGAATATCTCTTTCAATTGATATCTTCATTAATTAATAGCTCCTAAACACCAAAATTTACCCATTACCCACTAAAAGTAGGTAAATATTAAAAACGAATCATTAATAGAAATTATAGCAGAAAACTAAGAAAAATCACTCAAGAATCAATTTTCTAATACCCTTCTAAGTATTTCTACTTCTTCATCTATAGCTATGTCAGAGTTTCGTAAATCTTCGACTCTTTTAACAGCATGTATCACGGTTGTATGATCCCTGCCACCAAACATACGGCCTATTTCTGGAAGAGATCTAGTTGTTAACATTTTAGATAAATACATGGCTATCTGACGTGGTCTGGCTATTGTTCTCGACCTTCTTGATGAGAGTAGGTCGGCTAATCTTAAATTGTAATAATCCGCGACCTTTCTTTGAATATCATCGATGGTTATTTTTCTTTGAGATGCTCTTATCAAATCCTTAAGTACTTCTTTTGCCATATCAATACTTAAAGGCCTTCCTGCAAAAGACGAATAAGCTATAACTCGGTTTAAAGCCCCTTCAAGGACACGAATATTGGAATCAATTCTTTGAGCTAAAAATTCCAGCAAATCATCTTGAATAAGAATTCCTGGATTTTCTAAAATATGTGTCTCAGCTTTTGACTGCAGTATCCCTAGTCTCAATTCATAATCTGAAGGATGAATATCTGCTACCAATCCCCATCCCAATCTTGACCTAATTCTCTCTTCAATTCCATCGAGATCAACCGGAGACCTATCTGCAGATACTACTATTTGATGATTATGATCAATTAAAGTATTGAAGGTGTGGAAAAATTCTTCTTGAGTTGAATCCTTACCAGCAATAAATTGAATGTCGTCCACCATAAGCACATCGACAGATCTAAATTGCTGTTTAAAGGACATTGTATCTTTAAACCTTAATGCCCTAATGAATTGGTACATAAATTTTTCAGCTGATAGATAAAGGACCTTTCTTTGTGGCCAATTTTTGTTAATTTCTAAAGCTATTGCATGTAAAAGATGGGTTTTTCCTAAGCCAACACCCCCATATAAAAATAATGGATTAAAGGAAACTTTTTCTGATTCAGTAATACGTCTCGCAGCTGCATAGGCTAACTCATTAGAAGGACCTACAACAAAATTTTCAAAAGACAAGCTTGTATCTATAGGAGCGCCCAGCATAGAGTTGTGATCTCCTGAATCGGAAAAATTTTTAGTTATATGCTTTGAACTTTCTAAATGGACGGGGTTAACATTTTTCTCAGTTTTCTGGGGTTCATTTTTATAGTTAACTACATCAATTACTAAAGAAGCAATATTTTCAGATTCTTTTCTTAATATTGTAAGGAGTCTTTGAGCATAATGCGCTTCTATCCAATCTCTCATGAATCTAGTAGGGACATAAAGGACTAGTTGGTCTTCCTTTAATTCTCCAAATTCCACATTCCTGAACCAACTTTTAAAAGTGGCTTCACCTATTTCTGCTCTTATTACTGATAAAGAACGATTCCAAGATTTCTTTAACTCGGCTTCATGGACAGTTTCATCGTTCAATTTCATCACCCCCTCTAACTACTCAGACATTCACACATAATTTCAAAAATAATTGAAAAAAAGGTCTGTCTTAGAAAACAGACAAGGTCATCACCCTACGCCTGAGTCAAGTTTCATGCAATAAGATTTATGAAAAAAAATATTGCTAATAATAAATCTTTGTAAAGGAGAATGCTAATCTAAAACTTTAGCTTGTTTAGATAGTCTAGAAATTTTTCTTGAGGCATTTTTTTTATGAATTATACCCTTTTGAGCAAGGCTCATAATCTTAGGTTGCGCTTCTTTTAATGCCAATTTTGCTGCTTCGCCATCTTTATTTCCTACAGCCTCGTCAAATCTTTTTAAATAAGTCTTAACACGCGTCAAGAGTGATTTATTTCTCTCAGTCCTTTTATTTATTTTCCTTATCATTTTTTTAGAGGAAGATAAATTTGCCATATAAGTCTACCTTTTTATAGTTTATTGCGGTTTATATTAATTTAGGCATTAAGCGTCAAGCTTTCTATTCTTTATTCGTCTGTGAAATCTGGATCACGCTTTTCAATAAACGCTGCCATCCCTTCTGTTTTGTCTGCTGTTGAAAACATGGAATGGAAGAGCCTTCTTTCAAATCTAATTCCCTCAGATAGTGTTGTTTCATATGCTCTATTGATACATTCTTTGGTCATCATGGTGGCAATCAAAGATTTATTAGCAACAGTTATGGCTACCTCAACTACCTCTGCCAAAAAATCCTCTTTTTTCAAAACCCTGCTAACCAATCCAACTCTCTCCGCTTCATCAGCATCCATCATTCGTCCGGTTAGACACATCTCCATCGCCTTAGACTTACCAACAAATCTCGTCAATCTTTGACTTCCACCTGCACCTGGCATAACTCCCAAATTTATCTCAGGTTGGCCAAATTTGGCGGTTTCTGAGGCTAAAATAAAGTCGCACATCATTGCTAGTTCACATCCGCCTCCAAGGGCATAGCCCGAAACAGCCGCAATAGTAGGCTTTCTACAACTTGCAACCCTCTCCCAATTTCTTGAAATGAAATCTTCCTTATAAACATCCATATAGGATTTGGGTTGCATTTGTTTTATATCTGCTCCTGCAGCGAATGCCTTATCAGATCCAGTTAAGATTAAACATCTTAAATCATCATCTTTTTCATAACCATCTAATACCGTAAACAGCTCATCCATTAGCTCATCGTTTAAAGCATTGAGAGAATCAGGCCGATTTAAGGTTGCCAGCACTATCGAACCGTTTCCGTTCGTATTGTCTAAGATTTTTGTTATTACATTTTTGCCAGCCATAAATATTTCCTTATAAAAAAATTAAGAGTGTTTACTTTCTTAAAGTACAAGATATAGAGGTAATTATAAATTACAATATTTCTATTTCTGACATTTTGGACAATAAAATGTCGATCTATTTGATTGCTTAATCCTTTTGATCTTAGCTTTACACCCGGGTTGAAGACAACTTTCATTTTCTCTTCCATAAACTTTAAACTTGTTTTGAAAATAACCAAGTTTGCCATCGGCATGGTGGAAGTCTTTTAGTGATGATCCACCAAAAAATATAGCTTCTCTGATTACTTCATTTATACTCTCAACCAAATCATATAATTTTTTTTTCGCCATTCCATTTTTTCTTACTAATTCATTTGTGAATTTTGTAGGTAAAATTTTTGATCTAAATAATGCTTCACATACGTATATATTACCCAATCCAGAAATAATTTTCTGATCTAATAGCGTATTTTTTAATGACCGTTTTCTACCTTTAAATGTTTCTGCCAAAGCTTCTGCGTTAAATTCATTACCTAACGGTTCGGGGCCAAGAGGAGATAAAAGGTGATGCTTGTCTGGACAGTTGGCAGTGAGCAAAATGTATCCAAACCTTCTGATATCATTATAAATTAATAAACCATCGTCAAAATACAAAATCATGTGATCGTGTTTAGAGATTTTATATTTCTTAATATCTCTACCTTTAACTATCTTAAAAGTACCTGACATTCCTAAATGTGCAATGATCACATAATTTTCAGATAAATAAAAAAGTAAATATTTTGCTCTTCTATCAATATTGAGAATAGTCTTATTTAAGATTTTCTTCCCAAATTTTCTGGAATATGGAAATCTCAGTTTTTTGCCCGAAAATTTGACGCTTTTGATAGTCTTGTTTACTACAAAATCCGCTAAACCTTTTTTAACAGTTTCAACTTCGGGTAACTCGGGCATAAATTATTTTTTCCTTACTAGAACAAAAGCTGTCTTCAGGTTATGTTCGCCCGAAGAGATAATTTTTTCAATGCCAAAGAACGATTTAAATACAGAAAATAATGAGGAAAAAAAGCACGCCTCTTATGTAAAAGGTGTTTTCGATAATGTTGCAGATAAATATGACATAATGAATGACTTTATGTCCCTTGGTCTTCAACGTTATTGGAAAGATGAACTGATAAAGATGGTTGGAAATAATTTCTCGGGTCCCTTGGACTATATTGACCTTGCAGGTGGAACTGGCGACGTTGCATTAAAATTTAAAAGAAAGTTCCCTGAAGCAAATATTCATATTATTGATAAAAATATAGAAATGATTAAGGCAGGTATTTCTAAAAACCCAAACAAATCTAACATTGATTATTTATGTTCCTCGGGTGAAGATATGGCTATAAAAGACAGCTTTGCCGATGTTCTGACTCTATCATTCGGTATAAGAAATATGAGTAATCGCAAAAAGTGTCTTGAGGAATGTTTAAGAGTTTTAAAACCGGGTGGTTTATTCTTATGTATGGAATTTTCGATGCCTGAAAACTATACTTTGAGAAATATTTATGATGCCTGGTCTTATGGCATAAT
>CEWI01049156.1_pt1 | contig 12464 bp, 10 predicted proteins | sample 531271 | NCBI WGS metagenome assembly CEWI01 (sample SAMEA2622499, study PRJEB7988) | marine metagenome | biome: marine biome (ENVO:00000447); feature: mesopelagic zone (ENVO:00000213); material: "saline water (ENVO:00002010), including plankton (ENVO:xxxxxxxx)" | depth 350 m | reverse complement strand
AATCAAAAATTTATTGATGATGTTGAGCTATCAATTAAAAAATTATTACCATTACTTTTGAGAAAAAAAATCATTACTAAATCTTTTAAATCGAGAGGAATGTTTATTAAAGCAAATAACAATAGTGAAATTGCCGATATCGTTAACAAAATTTCCCCAGAGCATCTAGAAATAATGACAAAAAATTATAAAAGTTTTTTAAAAATGATTAATAATGCAGGAGCTATATTTCTTGGCCAATATAGCCCCGAAGTTTTTGGAGATTATTGTGCAGGACCTAATCATGTATTGCCAACATCTGGTTCAGCAAAATTTTCATCTCCTTTAGGAGTATATGATTTTCAAAAACGATCTAGCATTATAAATATTTCAAAGAAAACAGCTAAAGAACTTAGCAAGATTTCTGTTTCTCTAGCATTAGCAGAAGGTCTGCAAGCACATGCGCTATCTGCAAAATTAAGAGAAGATTAATCTACTATTCTCTCAATCCATAATTCATTTTTTCAACTACAATATTTGCTGTTAAAACATCACCCTCTCTTTGTAATTCCATGGAAACTATGTCTCCAGGTTTAGATTTACCAATTATTTTTTGTATATCTTTTACTTCTTGAACTTTGATGTCATTAATTTTCTTTATAATGTCGTTTGGTTTAACGCCAGCGTTATCCCCTGGGCCATTTTTATACACTCCTCTTATTAAAATACCATTACCCCTGTAATAAGGATCTGCAGCTATACCCACAAAACCTCTAATAACTTCACCATTTTTTATTATTTCTGTGAAAACATATTTTGCCGTATCTACTGGTATTGCAAAACCAATTCCATCAGAACCACCACCTTGGGTTATTATAGAGGTATTAATTCCGATAAGTTCTCCGTTTGTATTTACTAATGCTCCGCCAGAATTTCCTGGATTTATAGCAGCATCCGTTTGAACGTATCTTTGATAAGAATATGTGCCAGGTCCAATTTCTTTGTCTGTCGCAGAAACAATACCAAGTGTGATTGTTTGACCGATACCCAAAGGGTTGCCTATAGCTAAAGAAACATCTCCAATTCTAACTTGATCAATTTTACCAAAAGTAATTGGAACAGTATTATGATTAATTTTTAAGACAGCAAGATCAGTTAATGGGTCAACCCCAATAACTGCAGTACCATAGTCTTTGCCCAAATAATCTCTAACCAATATTTCATCAGAATTAGCTATTACATGAAAATTTGTAACAATATGTCCTTGGGAGCTTACGACTACACCTGAGCCTTGTCCTGTGGGAATTATTGCTTTTTTTCTAAGTATTTTATCTTTTGGGTCTACATAAAAAGTATTTTTTTGAATAGATTTTTTTGTATAAATTGATACAACTGACTTATTTACCTTATCCACTGTATCATGGTAGCTAATATATTTTTCAGCAACAGTTGATTTAACTGGAGTTGCTTCAATTATTTCTATACGGTTTCCAAACATCCCAGGACTTATAAAATAAATAACAAGCCCAGTTAATACGCCAACAAATATGTAATTCCTTAATTCCTTCATTTATCCCTACCAATCAATATATACAATTATATTATATATTATTTAACCTTTTTTTATAAAAATATGTTAGGATATACGCGATTGAGAATGGCAAGTTTACTTACGAATGACTGAATCAAAAAAACCATCTAATAGAAGAAAATTTTTAACCAACCTTACTCAAGTATTAGGCGGAGTAGGCGGAGTTTTTTCCCTTATACCGTTTCTTAAAACAATGTCTCCAAGCGCAAGAGCAAGGTCAGCAGGGGCTCCAATAGAAATAGATATATCTAATTTACCACCTGGTTCATATAAAGTAGTAGAGTGGAGAGGAAAACCTGTTTGGATTATTAGAAGAACACAAAATATGATTGATAAAACTTTAGAGGAAGATAATCAATTAAGTGATCCAAAGTCATTAGAAGAACATCAGCCTAACTATACTAAAAATAAATTCAGATCTATTAAACCTGAATATCTGGTGTTGCTTGGAGTTTGTACACATTTAGGCTGTTCACCCTTATATAAACCAAACGCAAAATCAAAAGAACTTGGCCTTGATTGGAAAGGAGGTTTCTTTTGTCCGTGCCATGGGTCAAAATTTGATTTATCAGGACGAGTGCATAAAGGAATGCCTGCACCATACAATTTAGAGGTGCCGCCTTATTATTTCGTTAGCGAGACTAAAATCATTGTGGGTGAAAATGGAGAAAATGTGTAATGAATAAATTAATGGCATGGATAGATGAAAGGTTGCCAGTCAGTAATTTTGTTAAAAACCATTTATCACAATACTATGCGCCTAAAAACTTTAATTTTTTTTATTATTTTGGAGCTTTAGCAATATTTGTTTTTATACTCCAGATTGTAACTGGTATATTTTTAACCATTCACTATAAACCCGATGCCGTTCAGGCGTTTGCGTCAGTAGAATATATTATGAGAGATGTAGAATGGGGCTGGTTAATAAGATACATGCATTCTACAGGAGCATCTTTCTTTTTCATAATAATATATTTACATATGTTTAGAGCAATGATGTATGGCTCTTACAAGAACCCAAGAGAATTACTCTGGATTTTTGGAATGCTTATTTTTGTCTTATTGATGGCAGAAGCTTTTATGGGATATCTATTACCTTGGGGACAAATGTCATATTGGGGAGCTCAAGTAATCATATCCTTATTTGGAGCAATTCCATTTATTGGAGAATCACTAGCAACATGGATAAGAGGTGACTATGTAATATCTGATGCCACTCTTAACAGATTCTTTGCCTTTCATGTTATAGCGATACCTTTATTATTATTTGCGCTAATTTATTTGCATCTAGCTGCATTACATACTACAGGCTCTAATAATCCAGATGGCATAGAAATTAAAAACTATAAAGATGAAAATGGAATTCCTCTAGATGGCATACCATTTCACCCTTATTACACGGTTAAAGATGTCTTTGGGTTGTCGTTTTTTTTAATTATTTTTGCATTTATTGTTTTTTTTCTACCAGAACTGGGAGGATATTTTCTTGAAAAAGATAATTTTGTTCCCGCTAATCCTTTAAAAACACCAGAACATATTGTGCCAGTATGGTACTTCACTCCTTTTTATGCAATTTTAAGAGCTATTCCCGATAAATTTGGAGGGGTCCTTGTAATGGGGTTAGCAATTTTTGTATTATTCCTGCTTCCTTGGATTGATAGATGCCCTGTAAAATCAATGAGATATAGATCAAGAGTTTACAAAATCTTACTAACTCTTTTTGCTATAAGTTTTATTGGTTTAGGTTATATTGGAATGAATCCTGTAACGCCAATTCTTACTTGGGTAGGACGATTATTTACATTAATATATTTTGGTTTTTTCATAGTTTTATATTTTATTAGTCCTAAAGAAAAAACTAAAAACGTACCTGATAGAGTTACAATGCATGAATAAATATATTCTTATATTACCTTTGATTTTTTACTCATCTTTAGTTGGAGCATCTGCTAACTTGGAATTACAGACGGTTTTAATTGATTTGAATAATAAAGCCTCATTGCAAAGGGGGGCTAAAATATTTATGAATAATTGTTTTGGTTGCCATAGCCTTAAATATCAAAGATATGTAAAATTTATAGACCACTTATCGCTTGATCAAGAAACAATAGAAAAAAATTTAATTTTTACTACTGATAAAAATGGTAAACCAACTAAAATAGGTTCTCTTATGTTAAATGCTGTTAACTCAGATCATTCGAAAGAATCTTTTGGTATTATGCCTCCGGATTTAACGTTAATTGCTCGCTCCAGAGGGCCAGACTGGCTTTACACTTTTTTAATGTCATTTTATCAAGATGAAAGTAGACCGTTTGGGGTTAATAATAAACTATATCCAAACGTTAGCATGCCACATGTTCTTTGGTGGATGGAAGGAATAAAAAAACCAATTAATAGTGATTTGTCTGAGTTTGAATACGTGAAAAAAGGTAATATAACTGAGATAGAATATAAACAATCAACAACAGATTTGGTAAATTTTTTGACTTATGTATCTGAACCTGCGCAATTAGATAGATATAGAATAGGGTTTTGGGTTATGCTATTTCTTGTAATTTTCTCATTTGTAGCATTTTTATTAAAAATCGAATATTGGAAGGACATAGATTGATATGACATCATTAGCAAACCGCAGATCCGCAATTTTATTATTTTCTTTACCGGATTGTTTACACAGTCATAGAACAAGATTGGTTATCAAAGAGAAAGAAATATCGGCAGAATTGCATGAAATTGATATAAACAATATCTCTGAAGAAATAAAATCTATAAGTCCTTACGATGATTTCCCAACACTAGTTGACAGAGATTTAATTTTACAAAACTCAAGAGTAATTATTGAATATTTAGATGAAAGATTTCCTCATCCCCCTTTATTACCAGTTGATCCTGTTGCAAGAGCTAAATTTAGGTTAGCACTTGATAGGATTGAGAATGAATGGTATCCAGAATTTAATAAGTCATATAATAATGGAATACTTGATAATTCTTTTCAGGATAAAATCAAATCCTATTTTTTAGAAATAGTCCCTTTAATTAATAATAACTTTTTTATGAGTACAGATTTTGGTTTAGTAGACTGTAGCTTAGCTCCGTTATTATGGAGAATTAAATGTCTAGGCATGGAAATAAAAGAGAATAAAGAAATTATTGACGCATACTCAGAAAGAATTTTTAATAAAGAATCTTTTCAGGCTAGTTTAAGTGAAACTGAAAAAGATATGTAACTCTAGGTGTTTGTATACTTATCTATACATTCACATATAGCATGAATTATAATTAAATGCATTTCTTGTATTCTACTAGTTCTTGTATGTGGAATAATAATATCAATATCATGAGCATCAAGAAGTTTTTTAGATTCACCGCCATCATTACCAGAAATTAGTATAGTAATCATTTTTTTCTTTTTAGCTGATTTAATAGCTTCAAGAATATTTGTAGAATTTCCGCTAGTAGTAAAAGCCATTAAAATATCATTTTGTTTACCAAAAGCATTAATTTGTTTTGAAAAAATATATTTGTAGTCATAATCATTAGCAATCGAAGTCATAGTTGCTGTATCTGAATTTAGTGATATCGCTGGCAATTCTTTTCTTTCAATCTCAAACCTATTAATAAACTCTGACGATATATGTTGAGCATCACCAGAAGAACCTCCATTGCCACAGGTTAATAATTTTCCAGAATTATTAATCATATCAATGAGGGTAGACACAGATTTTTCAATTGATGGAAGTATTTTTTCAACTGTTAAAGAATTTATTTCTTGATTCTCTAAAAAGTTTGATTTTATTATTTCTAACTTGTTCATGTTTAATTTATGGACATTGTTTATAGTACATTATAATCTAGCAAGAATAAACATTATACATACGCAATCTTATGAAAGGCAATCTTTATATAGTGGCAACACCAATTGGTAATCTCAAAGATATAACAATTAGAGCATTAGAGATTCTAAAAAAAAGTGATTATATTTTAGCTGAGAGCTCTGCTAGAACCTCAAAGCTATTAAATGAATATAGTATTAAAAAAAAAATTATCACTTTTAATAAAGATAATGAAAAAAGAAAGAAAAACTCAATAATTAAGAATCTTTGCGAAGGATTAGAAATATCATTAGTTTCTGATGCTGGGACACCATCAATATCAGATCCTGGTTTTGAGCTAATAAAGAGTAATCAAGGTAGATTCCACGTAATACCTATACCAGGACCCAGCTCCTTAACTAGCGCTTTATCTGTTTCAGAAATACCTATTAATAATTTTGTTTTTTTAGGGTTTCTTTCAAAAAAAACAGGTGAATTAAAACAACAAATTATTTCTCTTAAAAATATGGGTAAACCAGGAATTATATTTGAGAGTAAATATAGGGTTATTAGAGTTATAAAAGAAATAATACGTATTATGGGTGGAGATACCAAAATAGGAGTTTTTCGTGAAATAACAAAATTACATGAAGAAATATTTTTTAACTCAGCTGACAAAGTATTATTATCACTACAAAATAATGTGGTATCTGGTGAAATTACTCTAATTATAGGAACACCTATAAAAACAACCAATAACCCTGATGAATTGCGAGAAAAGGTTTTAAAACTCTTGCAAAATTACACTCAGAAAGAAACTGTTGATATATTGATGTTATTCACTGATATAAATAAGAAAGATTTATACAAATATGTATTAAGTGTTAGACAGGAGGAGTAGACTACCGTATTATATAGTTTTAGATGAAACTAAAAAAATTACAATTAAAGATGACTCACACAGAGCCATCTTTTTTTTTATATAAAGAATTAAGATTTGAATACATGTGATGCATTACTATTACTGGCTGATGGCACTTCTTTTTATGGAAAATCCATAGGTATTGAAGGTGCTTCAGTAGGAGAAGTAGTTTTTAATACATCAATGACTGGTTATCAAGAAATAATCACTGACCCTTCATATCATAGTCAAATTATAACTTTCACAAATCCTCACATTGGTAACACAGGAATCAATCTAGAAGATTTAGAATCAAAAAAAATTCATGCATCTGGAATTATTATCAGGGATCAGGAAATACTCGCAAATAACTGGAGGAAAACTGATTTATTAGATAATTTTCTAAAAGAAAATAAAATTGTTGGAATATCTGGCATTGATACAAGAAAACTAACAAAAGTCTTACGAAATAATGGGTCACAAAACGGGTGTATTATATGTGGGAATAATCCTGATATAAAGATAGCGAAGAAACTTTTAAATGAATTTCCAGGATTAGAGAATCAAGATTTAGCAATTGAAGTTACTACTAATAAAAATTATAAATGGTCTGAAGGAGTCCATGATATATATGAAAAAAATACCCCTAACATAAAAGAAAGTTTTAATGTAGTAGCCTATGATTTTGGAATAAAACATAATATTTTAAGAATATTAAAAAGTTTTGGCTGTAAGTTAACAGTTGTACCTGCAGATTTGTCAGCAAAAGAAGTGCTTAATTTAAAACCAGACGGAGTATTTTTATCTAATGGCCCAGGAGATCCAAAAGCCTGTGAGTATGCAATTAAAAATATAAAAATATTACTTGAAAATAAACTCCCTTTGTTTGGTATTTGTTTAGGCTTTCAATTATTAGCTATCGCCTCAGGAGCAAAAACCAAAAAAATGAAATTTGGTCATCATGGAGCAAATCATCCAGTATTGGATATCGAAAATAAAAAAGTATTGATAACTAGCCAAAACCATGGGTTTATGGTCGATAATGAAAGTCTACCTAAACATATAATACCTACACACAAATCATTGTTTGATGATTCTTTACAAGGTTTTGTGGTTAAAAACAGAAAGGTGTTTGGGTTTCAAGGTCATCCTGAAGCTAGTCCTGGACCCCATGATATTCATTACATTTTTGAAAAGTTTTTTACATTTATGACACAGAGTAAAAATGCCTAAAAATAAAGACATAAAGAGCGTTTTAATAATAGGAGCTGGCCCAATTATTATTGGGCAAGCTTGTGAATTTGATTATTCTGGAGTTCAAGCCTGTAAAGCTTTAAAAGAAGAAGGAATAAAGGTTATTTTAGTTAATTCTAATCCTGCCACTATTATGACTGACCCAGATATGGCAGATAAAATTTATATTGAACCAATCCATTGGAGAAATATTGAGAAAATTATTATTAAAGAAAAACCAGATGCAATTTTACCAACAATGGGCGGTCAAACTGCTTTGAACACAACTCTCGATTTGAATCGTCACAAAATTTTAGAAAAAAATAACGTTGCAATCATTGGAGCAAGTATAAATTCTATAGACATGGCTGAAGATAGAGAATTATTTAAAAATGCGATGACAGAAATTGGACTAGAAACACCTTTAGCTTATATTGCACATACATATGATGAGGCGTTAGAACATCAAAAAAAGATTGGTTTTCCAATTTTAATTAGACCATCTTTCACATTAGGAGGAACAGGCGGAGGCATAGCATACAATATACAAGATTTTGAAACTATAGTTAAAAGAGGCCTTGATTTGTCTCCTACAACAGAAGTATTAATAGAGGAGTCAGTTATTGGCTGGAAAGAATTTGAAATGGAGGTTGTAAGAGATAAAAATGATAATTGTATTATTGTGTGTTCAATTGAAAATATTGATCCAATGGGTATACATACAGGAGACTCTATAACTGTTGCGCCAGCACAAACATTAACTGACAAAGAATATCAAAACCTAAGAAATGCATCAATACAAGTTTTAAGAAAAATTGGGGTAGATACTGGAGGATCTAATGTGCAGTTTGCAATATCACCCGAGAATGGAAGAATATTTGTTATTGAGATGAATCCGCGTGTTTCAAGATCATCAGCACTAGCATCAAAAGCCACTGGTTTTCCAATTGCTAAAATTGCTGCAAAACTTGCAATTGGTTATTCATTAGATGAATTAAGAAATGAAATAACAGGCAATGTAATACCTGCATCTTTTGAGCCAAGCATAGATTATGTTGTTACTAAAATACCAAGATTTGCTTTTGAAAAATTTAAAGAAGCAAACAATAAATTAACAACTCAAATGAAATCTGTTGGCGAAGTCATGGCTATTGGTAGAAATTTTCAAGAATCATTTCAAAAAGCACTTAGAGGTTTAGAAATCGGAATTGATGGTTTGGCAAAACCTAAGTTTTCTAGTTTATCTAAAAAAGAAGATTTTGATATAATAAAAAATAAACTTATATCAGCAACTCCTCAAAGAATACTCTATGTTGCAGAAGCATTTAGGTTAGGTCAAAGTATATCTGATATATATGAATTAACTAAAATAGATCAATGGTTTTTATCGCAAATAAAAGATCTAGTAGAGGAAGAACAGAATCTATTAAACCAAAATGTTTCAGATTTAAATAAAGATTGTCTTCTTAATTTAAAACGTAAAGGTTTTTCTGATTCTTTTATTGCAAACTGTATAAATATCAAGGAAGAGGATGTAAGAAAATTAAGAAAGTCATTTAACGTTAGTCCAGTTTATAAAAGAGTTGATACCTGCGCTGCTGAATTTGAAGCTACAACAGCTTATATGTATTCAACGTATGATCTAGAATGTGAATCTAATCCATCAAATAAGAAAAAAATAATGATTCTAGGAGGAGGACCAAATAGAATTGGACAAGGTATTGAATTTGATTATTGTTGTGTTCATGCATCCTTAGCGCTCAGAGACGAAGGTTTTGAAACAATAATGGTTAATTGTAACCCTGAAACAGTTTCTACAGATTTTGATATCTCAGATAGACTATATTTTGAGCCACTAACATTTGAGGATGTAATGTCGATTATAGATGTAGAAAAACCTGATGGAGTGATTGTTCAATATGGTGGACAAACACCCTTAAAGTTAGCAAATTTACTTAAATCTAATAATGTAAACATTATTGGTACTTCACCAGAAGCTATAGACACGGCAGAAGATAGAGAGAAATTTAAATTATTAGTCGAAAAGCTAAATCTAACTCAACCAAAGAATTCCACAGCAACTAACACAGAAGAAGCTCTTAAAGTTGCAGCAAAAATTGGTTACCCGCTTGTTGTACGCCCGTCTTATGTGTTGGGAGGACGAGCTATGGAGATAGTGGCAACTAATGATGATTTAAAAAAATATATGGATGAAGCAGTATCTGTTTCAAACGATTCGCCAGTTTTATTGGATAAATTTTTAAATGATGCCATTGAAGTAGATATAGATATTATATCTGATGGCAAAAATGTTTTTATAGGTGCAATTATGGAACATATAGAAGAAGCTGGAATCCATTCTGGTGATTCTGGTTGTTCAATTCCCCCGTATACATTATCTAGTAAAATACTAGCAAACCTTAGAGAACAAGTAACCAAATTAGCTTTAGAGTTAAAAGTTATTGGCTTAATGAACGCTCAGTTTGCTATTAAGGACCAAGAAATATTTTTATTAGAAGTAAATCCTAGGGCATCTAGAACAGCCCCATTTGTATCTAAAGCAATTGGAATACAACTTGCAAAAATCGGAGCTTTAGTAATGGCAGGAAAAACTCTTAAAGATCTTAAGATAACTAAAGAGATAGTTCCAAAATATTATTCAGTTAAAGAAGCAGTTTTACCATTTTCAAAATTCCCTGAAGTTGATGTATTATTAGGGCCAGAAATGAAATCAACAGGCGAGGTTATGGGTATAGGAGACAGTTTTGGAGAAGCATATTTCAAAGCTCAAAGAGCAGCAAGCGTAATCCTGCCAAAGAAAGGAAATGTATTTTTAAGCGTCAGGGATAAAGATAAACCAGCAATTTGTGATATAGCAAAAGATCTTAAAAATATCGGTTTTAATTTATATGCAACAAAAGGTACCCAAGCTTATTTAGAGAGTCATAATATTGAATGTGCAAAAATAAACAAAGTTAAGGAAGGCCAGCCTCATATTGTAGATATGATAAAAAACGGAGATGTTGACCTAATTATAAATACAACAGAAGGAGCGATATCAATTAAAGACTCATTTTCAATAAGAAAGGAAGCAAATAACAATAATGTTTGTTTGACTACTACAATCTCTGGAGCAAAAGCATTTTGTAAAGCTATATTATTTATAGATAATTTTAATGTTACAGATATTCAATCTAGACATAATACATTAAATTAGTAATCACAATTATTATATTTTTTTAAATCAATTAATTTTTCATTATTGGCAACTATACAAGTTATACAAGTATCGCCACAAACATTAACACTAGTTCTCAGCATATCAAGTAATCTGTCTACCCCTAATAACAAACCAATTCCTTCTAAAGGTATTCCAACCTCTGCTAAAATAAGAGATAACATAATTATGCCTGCTCCAGGCACTCCTGCTGTACCAATTGACGCCATAGTAGCGGTAAGAATTATTGTTATAAAATCTCCAAATTCTAAATTAATACCATAGTAAGATGCTAGAAAAAAAGTAGCGCAACCTTGCATTATTGCAGTACCATCCATATTTATGGTAGCCCCTAAAGGTATAGAAAAAGACGATACAGACTTGTCAACTCCAAAATCATTATTAACAGTTTTTAGAGTAAATGGAATAGATGCATTGCTACTAGATGTGCTGAATGTAAAAATTATGAGTGACTTAAGTTTAGTATAAAATGTTTTGTTATTTAGATTTGAAAATATAGTTAATAAAAACGAATATGTAGCAAAAAAATGTATTAATAAAACTAAAATAACAACTAGAAAATATTTAAGTATAGGCATGAAAACACCTATGCCTTGAATTGAAAATGTTTCTGCAAGAAGGCAAAATACTGCAATTGGTGTTAATTTTATAATTATTAAAACCATTTTGTTAAAAATTTTGTTAAGATTTTCAATCAAATTAATAAATTGAGGAATATCATTTTTTATTAAAGATGATGCAATACCAAGAAAAATTGCGAAAAAGAGAACTTGAATAACATTACCTTCAGATAATGCTTGAAAAAAATTTTCAGGAATAAAAACTGACAACACGCTTCCTTGTGTATTTTCAATATTGTCAATATTTATATTATTTACTAATGAAATATTTGAAGTATCATAATTAATAAAACTAGACACAAGTAACGCTAAACTGATAGCAATTATTGTTGTTAATATATAAAGTGACAAAGTTTTTATGCCAATCCTACCTAACATAGAGATATCACTTATTGAGACAATACCAGCTAACACTGATACAAAAATTAATGGCAGAACAATCATCTTTAAAAGAATTAAAAATATAGAAGATATGGTATTAAAGACAATATTTATGTTTAGTAAAATATTTTCATTTAAAAATAGATTATTAAGTAATAGTCCAACAAAAATGCCAAATAACATTGCAAATAAGACTTTATTTGTGAAGCTCATAAAATTATGAAATGCACTTCATTGCATTTTCATAATTAGGCTCATTTGCAATTTCATTTACTAATTCTGTATGGATGATATTATCATCTTTATCTATAACAACTATTGCTCTTGCCGTAATGCCTTTAAGAGGTCCATCAGTAATCAATACACCATAGTCTTTAGCAAAATTTCTTGAGCGCATCATTGATAGGGATTTGATTAAAGTTAATGATTCTGATGAACAAAACCTTTCCATTGCAAAAGGTAAGTCAGCAGAAATTGTTAAAACCACTGCATCTTGAATAGAATTTATTTTTTCATTAAAAACTTTTGTTGATTTTTGACAAACAGGAGTATCTAAACTTGGAACTATATTTAGTACCTTGTACATATTTTTAAAATTAGATAGTGAAATATCATTTAATTGAGAATCAACTAATATGAAATCAGGTGCTTTATCTCCAACCTGTGGTAATTCACCGCTAGTATTAATTGGATTACCTTGAAATGTTAT
>CEWI01021410.1_pt1 | contig 12687 bp, 8 predicted proteins | sample 531271 | NCBI WGS metagenome assembly CEWI01 (sample SAMEA2622499, study PRJEB7988) | marine metagenome | biome: marine biome (ENVO:00000447); feature: mesopelagic zone (ENVO:00000213); material: "saline water (ENVO:00002010), including plankton (ENVO:xxxxxxxx)" | depth 350 m | reverse complement strand
AATCAGTTTTGACTGCAACATTTTTTAGTACATCTTTATCAGATGTATTGGGGACTTCTTTGTTTAAAGTTTGTAAAAATTTCTTTAAATCAAAGGGGGCAACTGTGATCTGGCCAACATAAGCTGGATTTGTTTTAAATTTAGAGGCCTTTACTTTTCCTTTCACATCAAGCCCTAGGCCACTCACCTGCAATGAATCTAAATTTAATATTTCTTTTTCAAGGTTTATTTCTGAATCCGCACGAATCTTCAATTCAACAGGTGAATTAGGGATATTTTTTCCGGAAAATATAGCGACGAGTGACAATGGTTTCAATCCAATATTACTGGTATTGCCACTGATATCGGTATTAATATCAATTGATTTCAGAACTTCCGCGATATCAGACTGACCAAGTGCGATTAATAAAGGTTTAGGATTTTTACTGACAATTGAAATACTCCCCTTCATGCTGCCACTATTTTTTTGAATATTTTTACCTTTTAGGCTGCCGCCAATATTTACTCCCAACGTATCAATACTAAGCAATGGCAAGTCAATCTTGCCTGATGAAAGATTGGCATCAAAATTTGTTTTTATATTGAAACTTTTACTTTTAACTTTACCTAAGTTCTTCGATAGCTTTATAGACTCGCTATCAGCCTTTTGCATCCTCTGAACAATCTGCATAATTAAAGGCAAATCTGGCCCGCTTGCTTCTAATTCACCATTGAGTATTGGGGAGCTTGAATTTATTTTTTTTGCTTTCAACTTAGCGCTTGTCAACATGCCAAGTGCCTTAATTGATAAACTTGGGATATCCGCGATTCCCGCTTTTAAATCAATATCAAATACTGATTCAATGTTAAATAATTTAGGTGTGGAGGCAAGTTGTTTGGCGAGCGAGTTAATTTCTTTTTTACTTGCACCAGAAAACTGATATGCAATTTTAATCAGGGGAGGCAAATCCGGGCCGCTAGCATTTAATTTTCCTCTGGCAGCCGGAGTGTCCGATCCCAAATTACGGGTGTATATTTCTGCATTAATTTTATTGCCAAAAACATTTAACACTAGTTCGTCGATGTCTAGGTCTTTATTTACCAAATCTGCATGCAGTGATGCATTCACATTGAATGTTTTATTTGGCAGCTTCCCTAACTCACTTGCTAACGGTTCTATTTCAGCAATTTTAAAAAGTCGGGGAAGGTCTTTCCCATTCATCGAAATTGTTGAGGTAACTTTTGGGGTGCCTGATAATAAATCAGAAACCTTTGTTTGTCCTTTTATTGTAGTATCGAAAGCCGTCAAATCTAATGAATTAATTTCGACAGTATCCTCATCAAAATTCATTTTAATTTCAGAGTTAAGTTTTAATAAAGTTTCACCGCCGGGAATTTCCTTACCGCTAACAGCTGCTTCCAATGACATCGGTTTTAATATTAAGATATCGCCATTGTCTTCATAGGAAACTGTGCCTGTAAACTGAATCGATGAGGATATCGCCGGTTTAGTAGCGACTACCTTAGAGGAAGCGGTAATATCAATTGGTTCTCCTAACTTTAATTCGCCGGTATGAATATTTGTATTTGTAATATTGTATTCAATACCCTGCTGCATATCTCGCCATTGGATATTTGCATCCTTTATATCAATACCCCCCAATATAAGTGCTGCAAAGGGTAAATTCTGATTTGTATTTTGTTTCTTATCTTCTGAATTTACTAAATCATCCCAATTATTTAATCCCTTTGCATCCCTGACTAAATTTACTCTTGCGCCATACAAAACAAGGGTATCCATTTCTAATTCTTTTCTAAGGAGTGGTAATAATTTTGCGCGTGCCTTTATAGTTTTTGTTTCTAAAAACGGTGTATCGCCAAAATTAGCAGTATTACTTAAACTGACACCCTCAACGTTAATGCCTAACCAAGGGTAAAAGGTTAAATTTATATCGCCATTAATACTTAGACTTCTGCCCGTTTGTTCTTTTACTTTGGCAGCAATTGTTTCTTTGTAATTATTTGGATCGAAGTTTATTAATGTTATTGTAATAACGCCAATTGAAAGAACCAAAATAATAACAAAACCAATAACTAATCTAATTAGTAGCTTCATTTAGTTTTTACTCAGACCTTATTTTATATTTGCTTTTTAAGTCTTGCGATTTGTGTTTTAACTTGTGCCGGGGCAGTACCACCAACATGGTTTCTTGTTGATACAGAACCCTCTAGTTTTAAAACCGCAAATACATCATCTTTAATCAGTTCAGAATATTGTTGAAGTTCAGATAACGACAACGCAGATAATAGTTTATTATTTTTAATGGCATATTGTACGACCTTACCTACAACCGCATGTGCATCTCGAAAAGCTAGTCCCTGAACAACCAAATAATCGGCAAGGTCAGTTGCGGTTGTGTAACCTTCTTCAGCGGCTTCTAGCATAGATTCGTGTCTTACGGTAATGGTCGGGATTAGGCCGGCATAAACAGTCAGACACATTTTTACTGTATCAACAGCATCAAATAAACCTGCCTTATCCTCCTGATTATCGCGATTATATGCAAGTGGTTGCGCCTTCATTATAGTTAACAGTGCCAGTAAATTACCGTAGACACGGCCTGTCTTACCTCGAACAAGTTCGGGTATATCAGGATTTTTCTTTTGCGGCATAATAGATGAACCAGTACACCACGCATCATCCAAATTAATAAATTGATTTGCCTGTGACATCCACAACACAATCTCCTCAGAGAAACGGGACAGATGCATCATAATTAGACTTGCGGATGCTAAAAATTCAACTATAAAATCGCGGTCGCTTACCGCGTCTAATGAATTTTGTGTCACCTCATCAAAACCCAAAATTTTTGCCACATAATTTCTATCAATAGGAAAAGTTGTGCCGGCTAAAGCCGCAGAGCCTAAAGGTGAAACATTAACTCTTACGCGACAGTCTTCTAAACGTGAACGATCTCGCAATAACATTTCAACCCAGGCCAAAAGATGATGTCCAAAGGTAATCGGTTGTGCAGACTGCATGTGCGTCAGTCCCGGCATAATGGTATCGTAATGTTCATCGGCAAGTGTAATTAGTGCTGTCATCACCTCATTAATTTTCAACACAACATCATCGATTTCATCACGTAGATAAAGACGTATATCCGTTGCAATTTGGTCGTTTCTTGAGCGTGCGGTATGTAATTTCTTGCCGACCTCACCGATATGTTCAACTAAAACGCTTTCAATATTCATATGAACATCTTCAAGAGCCGTTGACCACTTAAACTGATTAGATGCTATCTCTTCTTCGATCTGTTTTAGACCGGCAATAATTTCATCACATTCTTTTTTACTAATAATTTTTGTTTTTGCCAACATCTTGACATGCGCGATTGAACCCGCAATATCATAATGCGCTAAGCGCTTGTCGTAAGAGACTGACTCGGTGAATTGTTCGACGAATTCATCAGTCGGGGCTGTAAATCTTCCGCCCCAGAGTTTTTTTGCCTTATCAGAAGTCATATCCTAGTGTGATAATAATATTTCAAGTTAGTTAACAGTATAGCCTAAGCTCAGCTTATCGCATTCGTGATTTCATGGGATGCCGCGAGCAGAGCTAAACGGCTTATAACTCCATAGGTGTAAAAGCGATTTTGATGGCAATCCGCTTCTAAGTTAGGATCTGGGGTGTTACAACAGTCAAGAAATGCCAGCGGCTCAAAACGCATCCCCGGGGTATTCAAATTCTGACTTGTGCTGCGCTTACTATGCACACGATAAAAACCACCTACAACCTGACGGTCCATCATATAAACCACCGGTTCAGCCACGGTTTCATCATCACCCCAGGTCTCGTGTGTGTATATACCCTCCTGGATAATTACCTGACTAACCTTTTGCCCCTCTTTCGTCGTTGCCATGCGTGTTCGTTCCTTACGGTTTAATTCGGAAATTTCATCCTGACTTCGTATGGACATCACGCCCATACCATAAGTTCCTGCATCTGCTTTCACCATCACAAAAGGTGGGTTCTCAACATCATATTCGCGGTATTTAACATTGATGGTTCCTAGTAATGATTTAACATTACTTGATAGACAATCAACCCCTTCATGTTTCATAAAATCAACCTTTCCGCAATTACGAAACATAGGGTCAATCAACCAGGGATCTATATCAACCAATTCCGCAAACTCCATTGCAACCTTTTGATAAAAATTAAAATGACCAGATTTAAGGCGGGATGACCAGCCTAGGCTTGTGGGAGGCGTTATTTTCTGTTCAATATTTTTGAGGATACCGGGCTCACCCCCGGCCAGATCATTATTAAGGAGTATTAGATCCGGATTAAAATTTTCCACTAACAAACGATTTTGATCTCGATGGATAGGCTCTAATAAAACTGTTTTTGAAGAATTAAGTTCAATACGTATCGGCTTGGTAATATCATCTATCAAAGTTCCGATTCGTACTTCAAATCCTGCCTTCTGGATAATTGATTGAAGACTGTCGATATTCTCCATATAAAATAAATTACGGGTATGGTTTTCAGGGATAATTAGAATTTTATCAACCGACAATCCGATATGCTCAACAGCCATCTGTACAGCATGAATACATAGGGATTCAAACGATGGATTAAGATTATTGAATCCCGATGGAAATAAATTGGTATCAACGGGTGCAATTTTATAACCGGCATTTCGTATATCCACAGAGGCGTAGAAAGGTACCCGAACCTCTCGCCAAGCATTTCTAAACCATGATTCAATTGCTGTTTGATTATTCAATATCACACGCTCTAAATTTTCTAAGGGGCCCGTTAATGCCGTTGTTAGATGTGGAACAATTAAATTTTGATTTACTGTCATATGACTAATTTAAATCTCCCCACAGCTGCTGTGCGTTACTTAAACCACAAACCACCGCAGTCTCGGTTCTTAATATTCTAGGCCCCAAACTAACAGGAATATAATTATTTTCTAAAGCTGTTTGAAACTCCAGGTCGCTAAAACCACCCTCTGGCCCAATCATGAGTGTTAATTTGTTATCCTGAATATTGATTTTTGACATGGTTTGTTCAGTACCCGGATGAAGTATAAGTTTTGTTACGTTACTCTCCGAATTCATCCACTCATTAAATATTACGGGGCTTTGTAGTTCCGCCAACCTGTTTCGACCACTTTGTTCAGCTGCCCCAATAATTATTTTCGTCCAATGCGAAAGTTTATTGTCTACTCGGTTGTCTGTTAACTTTACATTACCAAATTCAGATATAATAGGAATTATCATCCTAACACCGAGTTCAACGGCCTTTTGTATCGAAAAATCCATATGCGGACCACGCGAGACTGCAAGGCATAGAGTGATGTCTAATGGCGAATCATTTTCCAATTGGCCATTATCTTTGACTTGCGCTCGAACAGCTTTCTTTGTTAGTTCAGTAATTTCGGCTTTAAATTCCAATCCTGAATTGTTAAATAATTTTATTTGATCGCCAACACGTAGTCTAAGGACATGCAGGATATGGTGTGCTTTGTCTTCTGGTAAAGAAATAGTTTCGCTAAATGTAATTTTTTGGTTGATAAAAACTCTTGGGATTCGCATTATATATATTGCCCTATTCTTTAAATATTCTAAATGAAATATAGAGTCTTTATTATAATGATCAATTGTCAATGAATCTTTTAATTTATTATACTTAAATTTATTTTAAAATTGACAATAATTGAGCAATAAAATTCTATGATTAAAAGTTTAAAATCCTACTTGGATAATTTCTTACAAGAATCCCCTGATAACGATACTTCTCATAAAGGTAAAATAGAATTAGCTACAGCTGCGCTGATGATTGAAATAAGTTTAGCCGATGAAAATATTGGTGATAATGAATACAAAACTATAAAAGATATGCTATTAGAACAATTTCATTTGGATGAAACACAAATCGATGAACTCATATCCTTAGCAGAGGACGAAGTTGATCGCACAGTATCTTTACATGAATTTACAGAAGTAATAAATAATCAACTTTCAGCAACAGAAAAAACGAGTATTATTGAAAACTTGTGGCGTGTAGCCTATGCCGATGCCCATCTTCACAAATATGAAGAATATTACATTAGAAAAATTGCAGATCTATTACATGTCTCACATTCTGATTATATAAAAACTAAATTAAAAGCCGAAAAATAACTTTAGATAATACGCAATTATAATCTTTTAAACGTTTCTTTTATCTAAACCAAGATTTTCCCAAATAGCACAACTCGCGGCCGATTTATTCATAGTGAAAAAGTGTAAACCAGGCGCACCGTTACTAAGCAACTGATCGCATAACTCGGTAACCACGTCGACACCAAATTTAAATATGGATTCGTGGTCACCCCCAAAACCCTGTAATTGTTTGAGTACCCATCGGGGTATTTCTGCGCCGCATCCTTCTGAGAACCGGACTAGTTGAGTGCAATTCGTAATCGGCATTACGCCGGCAACAATTGGGATATTAATATTTAATTTTTCGCAATGATTGATAAAACGATAATAAGAAAATGGATTATAGAAATATTGCGTAATTGCACTATTAGCACCAGCATCGACTTTCCTTTTGAAATTATCAATATCAGCTTTTGCGTTTGTTGCCTGAGGATGAAACTCCGGGTAAGCAGCCACCTCAATGTGAAAGTGGTCCCCTGTTTGCTCTCTTATAAATTCAACCAGTTCATTTGCATGTTGAAACTGCCCGTAACCAACACTACCTGATGGTAAATCTCCGCGCAGTACGACAATATGCTTAATATTGTTGTCGATATAATTTTGCAGCATAACTTTAATCTCGTCGTTCCAATTACCCACGCAGGATATATGTGGTACTGACTCGATACCTGTTTTTTCACGAATACCCAAAACAGTTTCAAAAGTCATGTTCCGGGTGCTTCCTCCTGCGCCGTAGGTTACTGAAAAGAAATCAGGGTTCAATTTAGCTAATTCCAATTGTGCTTTTTGTAAATTAGCTATTGCCTCTGGTGTCTTTGGTGAATAACACTCGAAACTAAATTTTTGACTATATTTTTTTTGCGACTCCATAAACCTTTAATACCTGTAGAGTTTGGGTTTATAGGGACCGTCGACATCAACATTTATATAGTCAGCTTGTTCCTTCGTTAATGTTGTTAAATTTACACCAATTCTTTCAAGATGTAATCGGGCTACTTTCTCATCAAGGTGTTTTGGCAGGACATAAACATCTTTCTTATACTTTTCATTTGAGGAAAATAATTCGATCTGTGCTAACACCTGATTAGTAAATGAATTTGACATGACGAAACTCGGGTGACCTGTTGCACAACCTAAATTTACCAAACGTCCTTTAGCTAATAATATAATTCGCTTACCGTCCGGGAATATAACGTGGTCAACCTGTGGTTTAATTTCAACCCAATCGTATTTTTCAATACTTGCAACATCAATTTCATTATCAAAATGACCAATATTACAAACTATAGCTTGGTCTTTCATTTTTGCCATATGGTCATGCTGAATAACATTAAAATTACCAGTGGCAGTTACAAAAATATCTACCTTGGCACAGACATCATCAATTTTAACAACACGATAACCTTCCATAGCTGCCTGTAGTGCACAAATAGGATCAATTTCTGTTACCCAGACAGTAGCCCCAAGTCCACGTAATGACTGAGCACAGCCTTTACCAACATCGCCATAACCAAGTACCAAGGCAATTTTTCCAGCAATCATTACGTCGGTTGCGCGCTTTATGCCGTCAACTAAAGATTCTCGGCAACCATAGAGATTATCAAATTTAGATTTAGTAACCGAGTCATTAACGTTAATAGCGGGAAAAGGCAATTCGCCTTTCTTTTGCATTTGATAAAGACGTTGTACGCCCGTTGTGGTCTCTTCCGTTACGCCTTTAATATTTTTTAATACATTAGAATAGAAACTATTATCCTCAGCTAACTTCTTTTTAATAGAAGCAAATAAATATGTTTCTTCTTCTGATGTTGGATTTTCTATAACAGAAATATCTTTTTCTGCTTTTGCACCAAGAATTAATAATAGTGTCGCATCACCGCCATCATCTAAAATCATGTTTGGTGACCCGTCATTAGTCCACATCATGATTCGATGAGTATAGCCCCAGTACTCCTCCAATGACTCTCCCTTGTAGGCAAATACCGGAATACCCTGCTCAGCAATTGCGGCAGCGGCATGGTCCTGCGTTGAGAAAATGTTGCATGATGCCCAGCGAACCTCAGCCCCCAAAGCTCGTAATGTTTCAATTAAAACGGCCGTTTGAATCGTCATATGTAATGAGCCGGCAATACGTGCGCCCTTTAATGGCTTTGTTTTACCATATTCTTTTCGAATGGCCATTAATCCGGGCATTTCTGTTTCCGCAATACGTATTTCTTTATGGCCCCATTCAGCCAGAGAGATATCGGCGACATGATAATTCGATGAGATAGATTTTGCTGCTACGCTCATATTGTTTCTCCTTATAAACAAAATAAGCGAGCGCCGTTTGAATCTTTTTCGTCTCTATCTGAGCCTAGCGGACTGGAATCCGTTGCAACGCTCCTCAGCAAGACGTTTTTCGTTTAGTGAGCTGCGAAGTATAGTACTCTCCGCGATAAGTTTCAAAAAATTACATTAATTGTTGTTTTAAAACCTCGGTCTTATCAGTTTTCTCCCAAGGCAAATCAATATCTGCGCGGCCAAAGTGTCCATAGGCAGCTGTCTGTTGATAAATAGGTCTTAAAAGATTAAGCATATTAATAATGCCTTTTGGTCTTAAATCAAAATTGTTACGAATTGCCCTGATTAATTTCTCTTGGTCAACTTTACCTGTGCCAAATGTCTCGATGCTAATTGAGGTTGGTTCTGCCACGCCAATTGCGTATGACAACTGTAACTCACAACGCTCAGCAAGCCCAGCAGCTACAACATTCTTCGCAACATAACGAGCCGCATAGGCAGCTGAACGATCAACTTTTGAGGGATCTTTACCTGAAAAGGCACCGCCGCCATGTCGCGCCATACCACCATATGTATCGACAATTATTTTACGCCCCGTTAATCCACAATCTCCAACAGGCCCGCCTATTACAAATCGTCCTGTCGGGTTTACCAAATAGCGAGTTTTATCGGAGATCATATGTTTTGGAAGTACGGGTTTAATAATCTCATTGATAACGGTTTCTTCTATATCTTTATGTTCAATATCCGGGTCATGCTGAGTAGATAAAATCACGGTATCTATCGATGTTGGTTTACCATCCTCATAAACAACGGTTACCTGTGATTTGGCATCGGGTCTTAACCAATCAAGTTTTCCGCTCTTTCTAATATCAGCCTGTTTTTTAACTAATAAATGTGAATAGGTTATAGGACACGGCATCAACACATCAGTCTCATTACAAGCATAACCAAACATCAACCCTTGGTCGCCAGCACCTTGGTCTAAATCCACTCCCTCTCCCTCGTTTACACCTTGCGCTATATCAGGTGATTGTTTATCAATCGAAATCAAAACCTTGCAGTGTTTGGAATCAAAACCAACAGCGTCCGATGTATAACCAATCTCGCGTATTGTATTACGTGCCACTACCTCGTAATCAATACTTGCAGATGTCGTAATTTCGCCAGACAACACTACCATCCCGGTGTTAATCATCGTCTCGCAAGCAATGCGCGCGGTAGAATCTTCTTTAAATATTGCGTCAACGATTGAATCAGAGATTTGGTCTGCGACCTTGTCTGGGTGCCCCTCGGATACAGATTCTGAGGTAAATAAATTAGTTTTGGTCATTAATCTTCCTTACTACATATATTTTTTATGGTTAGCAGAATTTTATCCTTATTCGATAAATATCTCACGAATTAAAAAATATTTTTTAAAAAAAATAAAAATCCTTACATTAATTTCTATATTGGGTAGTATAAATTACATGGCTCTAACTAAAACTCCAATCTGTAGCTTTGATGAAGAGGCAATCGATTTCGAGCTGCTTGGTGTCGATGGAAAAATGTGGGCATTAGCTGATTGTGAGGGAGATAACGGAACTTTAGTAATGTTTATTTGCAATCATTGTCCTTATGTTAAAGCAATTCAAACTGAGCTAATAGAAGACGTCCTAAAGTTAATGGAGGCTGGTATTAAAAGTGTTGCCATTATGTCTAATGACACGCGGGACTACCCGGAAGATTCTTTTGAGAATATGAAAAAAATATCAGATAAATATAATTTTCCCTTCCCATATCTTTTCGACAAAACACAAAAAATTGCAAAAACGTATAATGCTGTGTGTACGCCTGATTTTTTCGGCTATAACAAATCTCTTAAATTACAATATAGAGGCCGTTTTGATGCAAGCGGTATGTCGCCTAAAAAAAATGACACGAGGCATGATTTGCTAGAAGCTATGTTACAAATTGCAAAAACATCAAAAGGACCTCAAGAGCAATTCCCGAGCATAGGATGCTCGATAAAATGGAAAATATAATTTACTGGGAACTTGCCGCAATCCAATAGGTAAGCGACAATATCGGGCTAAATTTAGATAAATAGTCTGTCTGCATCATCAAGTTTTATAAGATATTTGCACTAAAACTAAGGATTGCTAGCTCTTTTGAGTGTAGTAGTAATTTCACCAGACTTTATCCGGCACTGATTAACTATCATTTTTGTAAACTTTGTAACCTACGTAGGGAGATAAATTATGCTTTCAAGGCATGAACTAGCAAATGCGATTCGTGCACTAAGTATGGATGCCGTTCAACGCGCAAATTCGGGGCACCCTGGTGCACCTATGGGCATGGCTGACATTGCAGAGGTTCTGTGGAATGATTTTTTAAAACACAATCCGAACAATCCAAATTGGGACAATCGCGATAGGTTCGTAATGTCAAATGGACATGGCTCAATGCTTGTTTATGCATTATTACACCTAACTGGCTATGATTTAAACATTGAAGAAATTAAAAATTTTAGACAGTTACACTCAAAAACACCTGGCCACCCTGAATATGGATATGCTCCTGGTATAGAAACCACAACTGGCCCCCTTGGCCAAGGACTTGCTAACGCTGTTGGCATGGCACTAGCAGAATCTATATTGGCTGCAAAATTTAACAAAGAAGAATTCGACATCGTAAATCATCATACCTATGTCACAGTCGGTGATGGTTGTTTAATGGAAGGCATTTCTCATGAGGCAAGCTCACTTGCAGGCACACTTGGATTGGGGAAGTTAATAACAATATATGATAGTAATCAAATCTCTATTGATGGGGATGTTGCAGGATGGTTTACTGAGAATATTCCGGGTCGTTTTGAATCTTACGGCTGGCACGTTATCAAAAATGTTGATGGACATAATCCCAAAGAAATAAAAAGAGCTATTGAAAATGCCATTCAAAATTTAAATCAGCCTAGTATAATTTGTTGTAACACTGTCATTGGCTGGGGGTCACCCAACAAAGCTGGAAAAGAATCATGCCACGGGGCTCCTCTTGGTGACGAAGAGATTCGACTTACTCGTGAAAAAATCAGTTGGCAACATGAGCCATTTGTTATCCCCGATGAATATTACTCTGCTTGGGATGCAAAATCTCGGGGAAAGAAATTAGAGAATGAATGGCAAGAAAAATTTAAATCCTATGAGAAAAAATATCCTGAACTTGCCGCTGAATATAAACGAAGAATAAAAGGACAATTACCTGGTAACTGGGATAACATCGTTCAAAAACACATAGATTTGACTGTGAAAAAATCCGAATCAATAGCATCACGAAAAGCATCACAAAATACGATTGAAGCATTTGCAAAAGTTTTACCTGAAATGATTGGAGGCTCAGCTGATCTTACTGGCTCTAATCTAACAAATTGGTCTGGATCGATCGTCATTGATAATAAAAATAAAAACGGTAACTATATAGCATACGGTGTTCGTGAATTTGCAATGGCTGCCGTAAACAGTGGAATTGCTCTGCATAAAGGATTTATTCCGTACTCTGGGACCTTTTTAATGTTTTCGGAATACGCAAGAAATGCGCTACGTATGTCTGCCCTAATGAAAATCCAGAATATTTTTGTGTTTACACATGATTCTATCGGTTTAGGTGAAGATGGCCCTACTCATCAGGCGGTAGAACAGGCAGCAACGCTACGCTTAATGCCAAATATGTCATTGTGGAGACCTTGTGACGCAGTAGAATCAGCAATTGCATGGCAAGCTGCAATTGAACGTCGAGAAGGGCCAACAAGTTTGCTTTTCTCTAGACAAAATTTAAAACATATAAACAGAACAGAATCTCAAATAAACAATATAAAGCGTGGTGGGTATACGCTAATAGAAGGAGCTGATGATCCAGAGCTTATAATTATAGCGACCGGTTCTGAAGTTGAAATTGCAGTTAATGTAGCAATAGAACTCAATTCAGTAAATAGGAAAGTACGTGTTGTATCGATGCCAAGTACTAATGTTTTCGATAAACAAGATTGGGATTACCAAGAAACTGTTTTACCCTTTTCTTGTCTTAGTAGAGTTGCTATTGAAGCCGGAGTAACCGATTACTGGAAAAAGTATATTGGATTAGGTGGGCTCGCTTTGGGTGTTGATAATTTTGGAGAATCTGCACCGGCAAAGAATGTATTCGAATATTTTGGATTGACGGAAAATA
>CEWI01019814.1_pt1 | contig 12809 bp, 11 predicted proteins | sample 531271 | NCBI WGS metagenome assembly CEWI01 (sample SAMEA2622499, study PRJEB7988) | marine metagenome | biome: marine biome (ENVO:00000447); feature: mesopelagic zone (ENVO:00000213); material: "saline water (ENVO:00002010), including plankton (ENVO:xxxxxxxx)" | depth 350 m | reverse complement strand
ATTGTTTTAACAAGATTTAAAGATGGCTATGGACCAGTTGGGGCTTATTTTTTACATCTTAAAACTTATACTCAAAATGCGAACGGAGAAAATTACGAAGAAAAATGGTATGACAATACTAAAGAAATTGTTGGAGAATATATTGACCATGTTCCTCGACCAACATGCTTAAGAAATCATGCATTTATTCAAGAGACAGCAGCCGGTGGTGGTCCAATACATATGGTTACTATGGAAGCATTCCAGGACCCTCATTTAGAGCAGATTGGTTGGGAAAATTTCCTTGGTATGACGGTCGGGCAAGCTGTTGTTTGGGCGTCTCAAGATATTGACCCTAAATATCAAAATCCAGAATTAACAACATCAGAACCTTATGTTATGGGCTCTCATGCAACTTGTTCTGGAGCATGGGTTAGTGGCCCAGAAGATTTATCACCACCAGAATATTTTTGGGGTTACAACAGAATGATGACAATAGAAGGACTTTTTGGAGCTGGTGATGCCGCAGGTGGTACACCTCATATCTTTTCATCAGGTTCATTTACAGAAGGGCGTATATGCGCTAAATCTGCAGTCCAATATATTAACGATGGCAGAGCGCAAAACATAAAAGTAACTGAAGAACAAATTGATAATTTTAAAACAGAAGTATTTAAACCACTAGAAAATTACCAAGTTGGTCGAAATGAGATTACTGCTGGCACAGTATCTCCAAGTTATCTGCTACCGATACAAGCTTTACAGCGTCTTCAAAAAATTATGGATGATTATGTGGGTGGGATTGGCACGAATTATATGACTAATGCTAATACGCTTAAAAAAGGACTAAAAGACCTTGGGATTTTACAAGAAGACTTAGAGCATATAGGAGCTGAGGATTACCATCAATTAATGCGTGCTTGGGAAGTTAAACATAGAGCTCTTGTTTCGCAATGTGTAACTGAACATACATTATTTAGAGAAGAAACTCGTTGGCCTGGTTACTACTATAGAGGTGACTTCTTAAAACTTGATGATGATAACTGGCATTGTTTAACTTTGTCACGCAGAGATCCTAAAACTGGGAAGTTTACACTGGAAAAAGCACCTATATATCATCTAATAGAAGATGAAGATAAGGGCGAGACAGAAGCATCTTAGATATCAATGAGTCTTCTAGAAAAAAAAACGGATGAAGAAATTCTAGAAATTGCCAATCCTTTATGGGATGAACTTATCGAAAGTTCTAATAAAAAAGATTATAATGGTTTCACAAGAAACTTTTCAAAAAAAATGATGCTAGCATCCAATGAAGTTGAGATAGGAAAACAGTGGGCTAGAAACGAAATACTCACAAGCCTATCAACAAATAAAGAATTCCTAGGGTGTTTAAGAAGAGATGATTATGTGACCGTGCTTTTTAAACAAAAAAGCAATTCAGTATCAGGTGATTTTTTAGGAAGATTAGTTCTTGGTAAAGAAGATGAAAAAATAAAAATATTTGGAGCCACAATATTTTAGATTAATGAAAACGGTAAACTCTATATCCATAATTTCTGATACACATGGATGTATAAATTCAAACATAGTACCTTATTTAAAAAATACAGACATGATTATTCATGCTGGAGATGTAATGAGTACAAAAATAATTAATGATTTAAAAAATTATTGCAATAATGTTTATGTAGTAGCTGGAAATAATGATATACCAGAATTTTTTAATACCAATGAAGATAAAAATATTATTTCTAAACTCAATAAACTAGAAAGAATCAAGATAGGTTCGAATATCATTACTGTAACTCATGGAGATACATTTGGAAGCCAACCATCACATGATGATTTAAGAAAAACATTCCCTGATTCTAAATTAATAATTTATGGACACACTCATCGACAAGTATGTGATCAAGACTATGAGCCATGGGTTCTTAATCCAGGTGCCAGTGGTTTTACCAGAAACACAGATGGCGGTTCATGTTTTATGCAAATAATAATTAACGATAAGAATATTTGGACTATCAAGCCTTATTGTTTTATTTAAATAAAACTAGGATTTTTTTATAAATGCATTTAATGTGTTTATAGTAAAATTGCCATTAACAAAAAAATCACTCTTCAACAGTTTCTTGTGTAATGGAATATTTGTTTTAATCCCCTCTATCACAGTTTCATCTAATGCAAACAACATTTTCTTGATTGCAGTTTCTCTATTCTCTGCGTGCGTAATTATTTTTGCAATTAATGAATCATAATTTGGAGGAACATCATAACCGCTATATATATGGGAATCAATTCTCACTCCTGGTCCTCCTGGCGGATGAAATAAATCTATATGCCCAGGAGAAGGTATGAATGTTTCAGGATCTTCAGCATTAATCCTGCATTCAATAGCATGTCCTTTATATGTAATATCCTCTTGAGATATTTCTAATTTTTTGTTTCCAGCAACAAGAATTTGTTGAGATATCAAATCAATACCAGTTAGAAATTCAGTAACAGGGTGTTCAACTTGTATTCTTGTATTCATTTCAATAAAACTGAATTGTCCGTCTTGGTATAAAAATTCGAACGTCCCAGCACCGCTATACCCTAATTTTTTACAAGCTTCAGTACAAACATTACCAATCTTATTAATTTCTTCCCTAGGTATGTTAACAGCAGTTGTTTCTTCGATAACTTTTTGATTTCTCCTTTGTAAAGAACAATCTCTTTCTCCCAGATGTATTGCATTTCCATGATTATCACACAATACTTGTATTTCTATATGCCTAGGCTTATCAAAAAATTTTTCAAAATATAAATCACCATTACCAAAAGCATTTTGAGCCTCTGTTTTGGTAATATTCATAGCATTAGCAAATTCATGAGCTGAGTGCACTACCATCATTCCTCTACCACCACCACCATGAATAGCTTTTAACATAATTGGGAAACCAATTTTTTCTGCTTCTTTAATATTTGATTTAATATCTTCAGGTAAAATCCCATCATATCCAGGTATACAAGGTACGCCAAAATCTTTCATTGCTTTTTTTGCTTTAATTTTATCTCCCATTTTTTTTAAAACTTTACTTGAAGGACCTATAAATATAAATTTATTGGATTCTACAATTTCAGCAAAAGCTGATGATTCAGACAGAAAACCATATCCTGGATGTATTGCGTCAGCATTGGTTAATTCTGCAGCGCTAATTATGGAAGGTATATTTAAATAACTTTTATTTGGATTTGCTGAGCCTATGCATACAGATTCATCTGCCATTTTTACATGAGGTAATTGCCTATCAACTGTTGAATGTATAGCAACAGTTTTTATACCTAGTTTTTTACATGATCTTAAAACACGTAATGCAATTTCGCCTCTGTTGGCAATTAAAACTTTCTCAATCATTTATTTTATTATGAATAGTGGTTGACCAAATTCTACTGGCTCAGCATCATCAACTAAGATATCAATAATAGTTCCACCAGTTTCAGCGCTTACTTGATTCATCATTTTCATTGCCTCTAATATACAAAGAGTTTCCCCTTTGTTTATTTTTTGTCCCTTCTCAACAAAAGGTTTTGAATCTGGGGATGCAGATCTATAGAATGTTCCAACCATTGGAGATGTAATAACATCTCCATCAGGAATATCTTTTTTGTCTACATCTTTAGCATCATCTTTATCAAGCTTACTAGATGCTTGTGAAGTTGCTACATTTACTACATTTTCTTGAGGTTGTATTCCAGATATTCTAGATAATTTTATAGACTCCTCACCTTCTTTAACTTCAATTTCTGACAAACCAGATTCTTCTAATAACTCCATTAATTTTTTTATTTTTCTTAAATCCATAATTATCCTTTAATTATATTAATTGCTTGCATAAATGCATGCTTATATCCATTGGTACCAAAACCAGAAATAACACCAGAACTTATATCGCTTAAATATGATTTTTTTCTAAAATCTTCTCTTTCAAAGATATTAGAAATATGTATTTCTATAAAAGGTATTGATGTGCTGAGAAAAGTATCTCTAAGAGCGATACTAGTATGTGTTAATGGGCCAGGGTTTATAAGTATAAATTTAACTGAATCTTTTTTAGCTTCTTGTATTTTGTTTATAATCTCATGTTCAGCATTTGATTGCATAAAGCTAATCGTTACATTGTTATCTTTAGCTAAAACTTTTAGAGCATTTTCTATATCTGATAAACTATCACTACCATAAATTTCAGGTTCTCTAGTGCCCAACATATTTAAGTTTGGACCATTTATTAATAAAATATCAGTCAAAATAACCCCTTTTCTTTTAGCTTTTTAATTGAAGTTTACAGATATTAGACGAATTTACAAGGAATTATTACAACTTTAACGATAAAGAGATGTTTTGTATATTATTATATTTTTTTAAAAATATTTTTGCATTTACATAACCAACTATTCTTGAATTTTTAATCTCACTGCCATTGGAATTAAAAAATAATATAGCAGGCGGACCAAATAGTTTATAGTCACTTAAAAATTTTTTATTATCTTCGTTAGTTTTCGTAATATCTAATTTAATTAAGTTAATTTTTGAAAGTTTTTCCTGAACTTTTGAATCAGCAAATGTATACTTATCTAATTCTTTGCAAGCAACACACCAATCGGCATATAAATCCACCATGGTTATTTTTTTTGAGTTATTTATTTCTTTAAATAATTCTTTGCTGTTATAAACTTTAATAAAATTTAATGATGTTTCCTTTTTAATAAAACTTGTGGCCGGATCAAAATTATTATTTGTATTAATTCCATAAATTTGTAAAGAAAAATATCCTAATAAAAACATAGACATAATAATTTTAACCGTAGGCTTTAATAATATTTTCCCTTCTTCAGAGTTATAAAATAACAAAAGTATAAGTATTGATAATATAGCCCATAAAAATGCAGATGCATGAATAGATAAAATTCTTTCCAATAACCATATGGCAACAACTAAAAATAAAAGGCCAAAAATTTTATTAGTTAAAGCTAAGTATGGACCAATCTTTTTTATAATTCTTGTGGCTGAAGAACCAAGTATTAATAATGGGAAACCCATTCCAATACCCAATGAAAAAAGCGCTGCCCCTCCTATAATATAATCTTTTGTAGAGCCTATATATAATAGTGCCCCAATTAAAGGCGCTGTAACACATGGACCGACTATGAGAGCTGATAAAAATCCCATAACTCCAACTCCTACATATGTGCCCGAAGTTGTCTGATTAGAAGTATTTATTAAGATGTTTTGCATTAACCTTGGCATTTCTATTTTTATTACATTCAGCATAGATAAAGACAGCAATACAAATAATCCAGCAAACATAGTAATTACATAGGGGTTTTGAATATTTGCCTGGATGTTACTACCAGATAACGCGACAATTATTCCTATAATTGCATAGGTTATAGACATAGATAATACATATGTAAGCGAAAGTAAAAAAGACTTCCTTGGTGTTAAGTTGTTTCCTTGTCCAACTATTAACCCTGTTAATATTGGAATCATAGGAAATACACAAGGAGTAAAAGATAACAGTAAGCCAGCGATAAAAAATAATATAATATTCAACCCTAGAGATTGACTGCCTAATTTATTGCTAATTGAAATTTGATCATTTTCTAAACTTGTTTTTTTAAAATCAGGAACATTATATGAATTTATCATAACCCCAAGTTTTTTTGTTATGGGCGGATAGCATAATCCCGCATCTGCACAACCTTGATATTTTACAATTAGGTTTATATTTTTATTTATTGGTTGCTCTAAATAAACATTTGCCTCTGCTAATTTATAATATACGTCAACATTTCCAAAAAACTCATCCTTCTTTTTTACCCCATCTGGCATGATTACTTTGGTAATCTTGATATTTGGGTCATCTGTAGAAAATTCAAACATACCCATATACAAATAGTAACCATCTTTTATATCCCATCTTATTTGTATATAGTCATCACCTTGATAATTTATATACGGAATGAAAGCTTCGTCAGGCGGAAGGAATGTCGGATTTTCATTTTTGAGAACTTCACAATAACCAACAGATGTTGACATTATAAATACCAATATAGTCAATAATTTCTTTAAAGAGAACATCATTTGCATATTATAGTTTATTGTCCTTTTTTTAAATATATCTTTTAATCTGTAGATATTTCAACTATAAGTGATAGTGTACGATATATGAATATTAAAAAAACCATAATCTTGGCTTTAATATTACTACCCATCATTGAGATATTCTTATTTATAGAAATAGGCTCGATAATTGGTAGTTTTACAACAATTTTGATAATTTTCCTAACTGCTATTTATGGTGTTTTTTTACTTAAGCATAATACATGGAAATATGTAGCTGAAATACAAAATAAAGTGATTAGAGGCATGAAACCGGACGAAGAAGTGTTGTCTGGAATCATAAATTTTATCTGTGGATTATTGTTATTTATACCTGGTTTTTTAACAGATACATTAGCATTAATTTTATTATTAGAGCCTTTTAGATTATTTATTATTAAGAAATTTATCACTACTAAACCATTTAATAATAAGTCAACTAGAGGCGGAAAAACCATAATAGATGTCGATCATAGCAAAGATGATTAAAGAACTTACTAAATATATGCTTGAAATTTAAAAAAAGGACGCTATATTACATTCTAGTGGAGCATTTCAAGCTTAATATAAACCAAAGTGAGGATAAATATGAATATAAGACCTTTACATGATCGAGTGATCGTTAGAAGAATGGAAGAAGAAAAAACATCTCCTGGCGGAATTGTTATTCCTGATTCGGCAACTGAGAAACCAGTTAAAGGTAAAGTACTGGCTGTAGGTAAAGGAAAAATAACGGATAGTGGAGATGTTAGACCATTAGATGTTAAAGTAGGCGATATAATCCTATTTGGTAAATATTCTGGAACAGAAGTGAATGTAGACGGAGAAGATCTTCTTGTAATGAGAGAAGATGATATAACGGCAATAATTAACTAAATTAAATAATAGATCTTTATAGAGGAATAAAATATGACAGCAAAAGAAGTAAAATTTGGTGATAGCGCAAGGAAAAAACTTGTAGCTGGTGTAAATATACTCGCAAATGCAGTAAAAACAACTCTTGGGCCAAAGGGTAGAAACGTTGTACTTGATAAATCATTTGGAGCTCCTACCGTAACCAAGGACGGAGTATCAGTTGCCAAAGAAATTGAATTAAAAGATAAGTTTGAAAATATGGGCGCTCAAATGGTAAAAGAAGTTGCCTCTCAAACATCAGATGTAGCTGGAGATGGAACTACAACAGCTACAGTTGTAGCGCAATCTATCCTTAAAGAAGGACTAAAATGTGTAGCCGCTGGTATGAACCCTATGGATTTAAAGAGGGGTATAGATAAAGCAGTTACTGTTGCTGTAGAGAGTTTACAAAAGATGTCTAAACCATGTACAGACCAAAGCGCAATAGAGCAAGTAGGCACTATTTCTGCGAACTCTGATACTAATATTGGGTCAATAATTGCAGAAGCGATGGGCAAAGTTGGCAAAGAAGGTGTTATTACTGTAGAAGAAGGACAATCTCTTGAAAACGACTTGGATGTTGTAGAAGGCATGCAATTTGATAGAGGATACTTGTCTCCGTATTTTGCAACAAACCAACAAAATATGACAACTGAGTTAGAGGACCCTTACGTACTTTTATATGATAAAAAAATAACAAATATTAAAGATATGCTTCCAATACTGGAAGGTGTCGCAAAAGCAAGTAAACCATTATTAATTGTTGCAGAAGACGTTGAAGGTGAAGCATTAGCAACCTTGGTCGTAAATAGTATTAGAGGTATTGTTAAAGTGGCAGCCGTTAAAGCGCCTGGTTTTGGTGATAGAAGAAAAGCAATGTTAGAAGATATTGCTGTACTAACTGGCGGAACCGTTATAGCTGAAGAGGTTGGTTTAAGTTTAGAGAAGGCCGATATTAGTGTTCTTGGTACCGCTAAAAAAATAAATGTAACTAAAGAAAATACAATTATAATTGATGGCGGTGGAAAGAAGGATGCTATTGAAAGCAGAGTCAATCAAGTTAGAGCTCAAATAGAAGAAGCAACTTCTGATTATGATAAAGAAAAAATGCAAGAAAGAGTTGCTAAATTAGCTGGAGGCGTCGCAGTAATCAAAGTTGGAGCTGCAACCGAAGTTGAAATGAAAGAGAAGAAAGCAAGAGTTGAAGATGCTCTGCATGCTACTAGAGCAGCGGTAGAAGAAGGCGTTGTTCCAGGAGGAGGAGTTGCAATGATAAGAGCGAGAGCAGCTTTAGATAAAGTCCAAGGTGATAACCCAGACCAAGATCAAGGTGTTCAAATAGCAAGACAAGCAATGCAAGAGCCTTTAAGGCAAATTGTAACGAATGCTGGACATGAAGGTTCTGTAATTTTAGCAAAGGTTGAAGAAGGAAAAGATTCTTTTGGGTATAATGCTGCTACTTCTGAGTATGGGGATATGCTTAAAATGGGTATTTTAGATCCAACAAAAGTTACTAGAACTGCACTTCAGAACGCATCATCTATTGCAGGATTGATGATTACAACAGAATGCATGGTTACTGAACTTGCCACAGATGATGCTCCTGCAGGCGCTGCACCAGCAATGCCTGACATGGGCGGCATGGGCGGCATGGGCATGGGCGGCATGGGTATGTAATTTAATCTTACCTTAAAGATTAAAAAATTATGACAAGGCCTCTTTTTTTAGAGGCTTTGTTATTTTTGGTGCTAATATATCTATATGGAAAGGGTTTGGTTAAAAGAATATCCTAAACATATAGGTGCTAATATTAATGAAAGTAGTTTCTCAAAGCTTAATTCAATTAATGATTTGGTAAAAGAAACAAAAAAATACTCCAATGACACAGCATTCGTAAATTTAAATTCATCATTAACATATCAAGAAGTAAACGAGTATTCTAATAGGTTTTCTAGCTTTCTTCAGAGCGAATTGCATATACAAAAATCTTCCAAGGTTGCTATAATGCTTCCAAATTTATTAACGTTTCCTGTTACTATCTTTGGAATATTTAAAGCAGGAGGCATAGCAGTAAATATTAATCCTTTGTATAAAAGTAGAGAAATAATAAATGTTCTTACAGATTCGCAAGCGGAAACTATAGTTGTTTTAGATAAATTCTTGCCTGAATTAGAACCCGTTATAAGTAAATCAAAAATTAAAAATATTATAGTATGCAAACCTACTAATTTATTATCACCAATAATGAAAATTATAGTTGGAATTGTATTATTTTTTAAAAATGATAAAACGCCTAACAAAATAAATTATATAAATTTTTCTACCACAATAAAAAAAAGAAATAATACTTTTAATGAAAAAATAACCCGTGATGATATAGCATTATTACAGTATACAGGTGGCACAACTGGGAAATCTAAAGCAGCCGTATTAACTCATGGTAATTTATTATCTAATATAGAACAATTACATTCTTGGGTAAAAGAAGAAGTTACATATAGGAAAGAAACAATTATTACAGCTTTACCCCTCTATCATATATTTTCTTTAACTGTAAATCTTTTCTATTTTTATTATATAGGATCGAAGAATGTTTTAATAACTAACCCAAGAGATTTAAAATCTTTTGTTAAAACATTATCAAAATATAAATTCACTATAATTACAGCAGTTAATACTTTATTTAATTTGTTAATGACTAGCTCAACTTTTAAAAAAATAAATTTTACTAACTTAAAATTTGCAATAGGAGGAGGGATGGCTGTTCTTAAAACCACAGCAATTAAATGGAAAAAAATTACTGGGGTAGAAATAACACAAGGATACGGATTAACTGAAACCTCGCCAATTATATCAGTAAACAAGATTTCAGAACCGTTTAATGGGACTATTGGCTTACCAATGCCATCTACTGATATTTCATTAAGAAACGATAATAATGAAGAAGTAAATATTGGTGAAGAAGGAGAGTTATGCGTTAAAGGGCCACAGGTTATGAAAGAATATTGGAATAATCAAACAGAAACAAACAAATCTTTTACTAGTGATGGTTTTTTTAAAACTGGAGACATAGCCACAATTAATAAAAAAGGTTACTTGACAATTGTTGATAGAAAAAAAGACATGATAATATCATCAGGCTTTAATGTTTATCCGAATGAGATTGAAGAATATGTTTCTACTCACAAAGATGTTTTAGAGTGTGGCGTAATTGGAAAAGAGGACTCTAATAGAGGAGAGAGTATAATTTTATATGTTGTCAGATTAAATGATGCTATTTTAGAAAGCGATATAATTAACTACTGCAAAGAAGGATTAACTGTTTATAAAATACCAAAGAAAGTAATTTTTATTAAAGAGTTACCTAAAAATAATGTAGGTAAAATTCTTCGCAGAAAACTAAGAGAGCTTTAATTATTCTTTAAATAATATTAAATGATCAATCTGAGGCTTGATGCCTATTACTTCGTTTATAGAATGATTATGATGGCTAGGTGTATAACAAAAAACATTCTCACCATTTTTTAATTCTAATTTATATAGAAAATCAGAACCATGAAAGGTTTTTTCAATTACCTTTGCTGAGGACGCTGCATTGTCATCATGAATTATATCATCTGGTCTTATCATTATATCTACTACTTCATCCTTAATGTAAGGCGATGTATCTCCAAATAACACGCCCAACGATGTAGAAACATGATTAGCGTCTACAATAGTCCCTTTTAAAAAACTCCCAATACCACAAAAATGTGCAATTTCTTTTGTAGTAGGTTTATGGTACATGTTATATGGTATGTCATATTGCAAAATCTTTTTTTCTGATAAATATGCAATTTTATCAGATAGCTGAAAAGCTTCTTTTATATTGTGCGTTATAATTATAGAAGTAATATTTTCTTCTTTTAATAATTTTTTTACATCTAACATGAGCTGTTCTTTTAACTCTTCATCTAAAGCACTAAACGGTTCGTCTAATAACAAAAGCTCTGGTTTAGGCGCTAAAGCTCTTGCAATAGCAACTCTTTGTTGCTGACCACCTGAAATTTCATGAGGGTATTTTTTAGATATTCCTGAAATATTAAGCAAGTTCATTAATCTTGCCACCCTTATACTTATTTTAGTTTTAGGTAACTTAGAAATACCAAAAATAATGTTATCTTCGCAATTCAAATGTGGGAATAGGGCTAAATCTTGAAAAATTATTCCAATATTTCTATTTTGAGGCTTAATAAATTTCTGATTACCATCAACTATAATGTTATTAATTTTAATCTTACCAGAGTTTACGATATCAAAACCTGCAATTAGTCTGAGCAAAGAGCTCTTGCCTGAGGCACTTGGACCTATAATAGATACAATATCTTTTTCTGCAACTTCAAAATTTAGATTATCTAAAATTCTATCACCATCAATACTAAAAGAAATTCCATTAATATTAAGCTTCAATATTTTTACCACCACTACTTATAGTTTTATTAATGAGAATTATAACAGGAATCAACCCAATTATAATTAACATTAATGAGGGTGAAGCTATATAGGATAATTGTTCAGAGGAAGCTAATTCATATATATTAATAGCTAAAGTATCAAAATTAAATGGTCTAAGAATTAAGGTAGCAGGAAGTTCTTTGACAACATCAACAAAAACTAATATTAAAGACGTTATAATTGTTGTTTTCATCATAGGGATATGTATTTTTTTAATTATATTTAAATTAGATAATCCAAATGACTTCACTGTTAAATCAATATTTTTCTTAATTTTACTAAGACCCGACTCTGTTGCGTTATAAGAAATTGTTGAAAATCTAACTAAATAAGCTATCACCAAGGCAGTTAGAGAGCCACTTAAATAATAAATTGGCGATCCAAATAAAAAAGCTTGTATATCATCTATCATTGTTATAGGTATTATAATACCTACAGCAATAACAACTCCTGGTACTGCATAACCAAGAGAAAAAATCTTAAGAGAAAAATTCGTGAAAATACTATTAACAGATCTATTTATGTAACATGAATATAGTGAAATAGTTACAATTATAAATGAGGCTAAGCTGGCTACAAATATTGTGTTCATAATAATATCAATATAAGAACTCTCAAACATATAATTATAGGTTTCTGTAAACCACACAAGTAATTGAGTTAAAGGAATAATAGAACCAAGAAGACAAACTAACAAACACCACATAAATGCAAAAAACTTATATTTACCTTTTAATATCATAGGATTTGCGCGTCTATTTTTTTGAGAAGAATGATAGTATTGACTTTTACCCCTGGTATATTTTTCTATAACAATTAATATAAAAACAAATGTAAGCAAAATTGATGCTAGATGCATTGCGCTCGTTTCATCACCAAATGCAAACCAAGCCCTGTATATACCTGTTGTAAATGTAGTAACACCATAATAATCCATAGTCCCAAATTCCGCTAAAGTTTCCATCATAATTAAACTTAAGCCAGCGATTATTCCTGGTCTAGCTAAAGGCAAACTTATTCTTGTAAAAGATTCTCTTTTGTTTAAACCTAGAGATTTTCCAATTTCTATAGCGCAGTAAGACTGTTCTTTGAATGACGCATAACATAATAAATAAATATATGGATAGAGACAAATACTTAATATAAAAATAGATCCATATATATTTCTTAAATCTACTAATGCATATAACTCTCTTCCTAAACCCATATAATTATCAAAAAAATCAAAAACAAGACCAGAAGGTTCGACTAATCCTGCATAAATATACGCTGAAATATACGTGGGAATAGCTATAGGAAT
>CEWI01085456.1_pt1 | contig 12868 bp, 11 predicted proteins | sample 531271 | NCBI WGS metagenome assembly CEWI01 (sample SAMEA2622499, study PRJEB7988) | marine metagenome | biome: marine biome (ENVO:00000447); feature: mesopelagic zone (ENVO:00000213); material: "saline water (ENVO:00002010), including plankton (ENVO:xxxxxxxx)" | depth 350 m | reverse complement strand
TTTTCCACATCTAAGACTGGCATTCCATAAATAGGGCTTTGAGGATCGGTTTTAGCCACAGGATTTGTTACATCGTTAGCCCCTATTACAAATGCAACATCGGTGTTTGCAAAATCATTGTTAATGTCATCTAATTCGAAAACTTCATCGTAAGGAACATTTGCTTCTGCTAATAAAACATTCATGTGTCCCGGCATTCTTCCAGCTACAGGGTGTACTGCGTAAGAAACTTTAATGTCATTTTTCTTCAGGGCGTCAACCATTTCTCTTAATGCGTGTTGAGCTTGCGCAACAGCCATACCATATCCGGGAACTATAATTACTGAAGAAGCATTTTTAAGTAGGAAGGCTGCGTCTTCAGCATTGCCGCTCTTAACTGGTTTTTGGTCTTTTTTCTTTTCTTTGCTAGCAGTTGAGTCTCCTCCAAATCCACCTAATATGACACTGAAAAAGGATCTGTTCATACCTTTGCACATTATGTACGACAATATTGCTCCTGAAGATCCGACTAAAGCTCCGGTTATAATTAACGCAGTATTTTCTAAAGTAAATCCAATTCCAGCAGCTGCCCAACCTGAGTATGAATTCAGCATCGAAATAACCACAGGCATATCTGCCCCACCAATTGGAATAATTAATAAAACTCCAATTAAGAAAGATATTGCAATCATACTCCAAAAGAAATTTTCTAATTGTGTTGTACATAAAAAATAGATTAATACGATAATTGATACTCCTAGTATTAAATTAAAAAAATGCTGTCCTTTAAAAGTTATTGGGGAGCCAGACATTATTCCTCGAAGCTTCAAGAAAGCTATGATTGATCCTGAAAAAGTAATTGCTCCTACTGCGGCACCAATTGACATTTCAATCAAACTTGCAAGCTTAATATCTCCTGGCGAACCAAGATTAAAAGCTTGAGGATTTAAAAAAGCTGATATAGCCACAAAAACTGCAGCTAAACCTACAAGACTGTGAAAACCGGCTACTAGCTCTGGCATTGCAGTCATTGGTATTTTAAATGCAATAAAAGCACCTATAGCTCCTCCAATGACTAGGAATAATAATACATAATTCATTGCAGTTGAAAAATTACCTACTGTTAAAAATGTGACAGTAATAGCAATTATCATTCCTAAAATTCCGAAGAAATTACCCCGTCTAGATGTTTCTGGCGAAGATAAACCTCTTAGTGCAAGAATAAAAAGTATTCCTGAAATTAAATAAAATATTGCTGATAAATTGGCTGATATCATTTTTTATCTTTTTTCTTTTTTTTGTACATTTGAAGCATTCTTTGGGTAACCAAAAATCCCCCAAATATGTTAACGGCAGCCAAAATGATTGCTAAAAAACCAAAAATACTTGATGTTTCAAAAATATTACCTGATGCACTCGCTAGTGCTGCAATTATGGCACCAACAATAATCACCGAAGATATCGCGTTAGTTACTGACATTAAGGGAGTATGCAAAGATGGTGTCACGCTCCAAACAACATAATATCCAACAAATATTGCTAAAATAAAAATGCTAAACCTGAATATAAACGGATCAATTTCCATATTAATTACTTCCTTTTATTAAAGTATTTTTAATTATTTCATCTTCCATATTTATAACAAATTGTTTTTTTTCTTTACTGTATAGATTTCTAACAAAGCTAAATATATTTTTAGCATATAAATTTGATGCAGTAAGAGGGAGCTTATTCATAACATTGCTTATACCAATTATTTTAACTCCATTTTTAACAACAATTTTATCTGACTCTGAATAAGCTGCATTCCCTCCTTGTGTAACGGCTAAATCAAAAATAACTGAACCTGATTTCATATTTTTAATCATGCTTTCATTAATAATTCTTGGCGCAGGCTTGCCTGGGATCAGTGCGGTACAAATAATAATATCGCTTTTTGCAGCAGCGCTTTCTAACATTTGTGTCTGCTTCTTTTTAAAATCTTCCCCGGCCTCCTTGGCATAACCGCCTTTTGTTTCTAAATTTTCTGAACCTTCGACTATTAAAAATTTTCCTCCCAAACTTTCAACCTGTTCTTTTGCTGAAGTTCTAACATCCGTAGCTGAAACTATTGCTCCCAGTCTCTTAGCAGTTGCGATAGCTTGTAAACCTGCTACGCCTGCACCAACTACTAATACTTTGGCTGCTGGAATAGTTCCCGCAGCAGTCATCATCATTGGTACTGCTTTTTCAAATTCATAAATCGACTCTATAACAGATCTATATCCCGCAAGGTTCGCTTGGGATGAAAGAACATCCATGGATTGTGCTCTTGTTATTCTGGGTAAAAAATTTAAAGCAAAAATATTGATTTTGCTTTTTATAAAATTTTTTTCTTTTTCTGGATTGTAGCTTGACACTATTAGGTTAGAATTTTCTTTAATTCTATTAAATTCTTCTTCTGTAGGTAAGCTTACTTTGCATATTAAATTTGATCTAGACAAAACTTCTTTTGGGTCATTTAAAATTTCAACACCTTTGTCTATATATTCTTGGTCAGTAAACCCTAGGCTTTCCCCATATCCTTTTTCTAAAAAAATATTTAATCCTAAATTTTTTAAGCTTTTGGAAGTATCAGGTGTAATAGATATTCTTTTTTCTGGATTTTTCTCTTTTGTTGAACCTACGTTCATTAAAAAAAATTTAGCCCTGTCTGGCTTTGAACTTGGGTTTCTTTTTATTAATAATATAGATCTTTCCCCTTCTTCGAACTAATTTGGAGTCGAGATCTCTTTTTTTAATAGACTTTAATGAGCTTGCTATTTTCATAACTTTTAGCCTGGCAACGTCCTACTCTCCCATATCTTAAGACAAAGTACCATCGGCGCTGAAGGGCTTGACTTCCGAGTTCGGAATGGGATCGGGTATTACCCCTTCGCAATAATCGCCAGGCACGTCGTTATATTATTTTTTTATATTTTTGTAAATAAGAAAAAAGCTAGTGAGCGTGATAAGATATGCCTCAAAGCGTCCCTAACTACATCCCACAATGCTAGGATCTTCTAGATTTGGTGGGCGTGATAAGAATCGAACTTATGGCCTCTACGATGTCAACGTAGCGTTCTACCATTGAACTACACGCCCTTTTCAATTAACTGTTTGATATACCACGTTTTTTATGGAAAAGAATAAAAAAAATTAATTAAATTAAAAAATGAAAAATCTTAATTTGCTCAAACTAAATATTTTAAATTTATTGGTTTGTCTTTTTCCAGCAATGTTTATTTTGGGAAATTTGTTTATAAATATAGGGATGCTTTTAATAACATTATTTGGGATATTTTTTTATAAAAACAAGCTTTTTACTTTTGGAAAAAGTAATTTATTAATTTTTATAAGTTTTTTTTTTATAATACTTATTATATCTACCACTTTAGAAAATGTTAGAAATAACATTTGTTGTGACATAAATAGCCACCTAACAAAATCAATTTTGTACCTTCGGTACTTATTTCTTTTAATAGTAATAAGATTTATGATCTTGAGAGGAGATCTTAATTTTAAACAATTTTTTTTATCTTGTTTAATATTTTCAACAATTGTAGCGGCAGATGTCATTTTCCAGTACTTTATAGGCGTAGACATTTTGGGTTATGAGCCGACAGCATACCATCGATCGGGACTTTTTGGCAACGAGTCAATAGCGGGAGCATATATTCAAAGATTTTTAGTTTTAGGATTATTTTCGATACCTTTGCTTTTTTATAAAAGCAAAAATAAACTTATTATAATTTTAGTCTTAACAATTGTGATTGGTTTTTTTGGAATTATTTTTTCTGGCAATAGAATGCCGGCACTATTATTCGTTTTTTTCATTTTTTTATCATTGTTTGTTTTTGGTATAAAAAAATTTAAATTTATGAAAATTATTTTTTTATTTTCTATACTGTCAGCTGTCTTATTAACAAGTAACAGCGAATGGATCAAAAAAAATTATAGAAGTTTTTATGCTGGGGTTAAAGAACTTTCTAAAGTTATACCGGAAGTAAGAAAAGAATATCCTGAACTTGAAAAATACAAAAATATTGGAAGTCCATTTCATGAAACCGAAGGTTACAAATATCGCAAAAATTATGACATACTACCAAATTATACGGGACATGCTGTACTTTACATTACATCGATAGATCTTTTCAAAGAAAGTCCTGTAATTGGCAGAGGTATTAAATCTTTTAGGAACACTTGTAGAGAAAAATGGCATCTTCCTAACAGATTGTGTGAGACCCATCCGCATCATTTTTATTTTGAAATACTTAATGATACAGGGGTTATTGGATTTTCTATAATTGCAATTACTTTGCTGTTTTTGTTTGTTAAAAATTTTAATAAGTATTATAGAAATAATAAAAAAAAAATAAAAAATTTAGATTTAGTCTTTTACGCAGTTTCTTTTTCACTAATAATAGAATTTATGCCTTTCAGAAGTCATGGATCTTTTTTTTCAACAACAAACTCTAGTTATGTTTTTTTTCTTATAGGTCTTTTTTATGGCTTGTATGAATTAAAACTTAAAAAATCTCATAAAAAAGAATTTTATTTTTAATTTCAGTAGAAAAGATTTTTGTTTTTTTAAAGAATAGCCAGAACTTAAAAATTTCTTTTCATTTGTTTTGATCCATTCGGATAATTCTTTTATGTACAAATTTATTTTTTTAACAGAAAAATTAGATTCGTGAATTCTGTAAAGAGCCAAAGGTTCCTGGATAGATCCAATTTTAAATTTCTGGCTTAAGTCAATAAAAAAATCAAAGTCTCCAATTATGTTATAGTTTTTTTTAAATTCAAACTTTTTGAAAATATCTTTTTCTAAAAAAGCCGTAACAATTCCAAAACTATAATTATTCAACAACTTCTGTGTTATTTGACCTGATGGCAAAGATTTTTTGTGTTTTAAGTATTTTTTATTTTTTTTATCTTCAAGGATATAATAATTTGAATAAACGATTTTAAACTTTTTATTTTTTTCTAAAAAATCTATTTGCTTTTCAAGTTTATCCTCTACCCATAAATCATCGGTATCTAAAAAACTAACATAATTACCTAAAGATTTTTCAATTGCTAAATTTCTTGCTTCATACAGATTTGTAAATTTATCAGATTTAAAATATTTTATTCTTTTATCAGGAAATTCATTTAATATTTTTTCACTGTTATCTGTGGATAAATTGTCCCAAAAAATTAATTCCCAATTTTTATATGTCTGAGATAGTAAGCTTTTTATACTATCATGTAAAAAGTCTTGTCCGTTATGACAATTCATTATCACGCTCACCAAAGGAGAAATATTATTCATTATTTCTTTCAAGATATTTTTTTAATTTTAACGCTTATATTTTCTTTCTAAAATTTCTTTATCTCTAATTGTATCCATGCAATGCCAAAAACCACTGTGCTTAAAAGCTAAAAGCTTTTTTTCATATCCTAATTTTCTCATAGGTTCTCTTTCAAGATACGTTTGATCATTCTTTAGATATTTAAAAATTTTTGGTTCCATTACAAAAAAACCACCGTTAATCCAACCTTCGTCTAAGGCTGACTTTTCCTTAAACAAAATAACTTTTTTTCCTTTTATTTTGATTGCTCCAAATCTTGCGGGAGGTCTTACAGCAGTTAATGTTACTATCCCCTTGTTTTTTTTATGATAACTTAGAAGCTTTTTTAAATTAACATTGGACAAACCATCTCCATATGTCAGCATGAATCTCTTCTTTTCTAAATACCTCTCTAACCTTTTCAGTCTACCTCCTGTCATTGTATTTTTCCCTGTATCAATAATTTTTATATTCCAATCATAAAATTTTTTTGAAAAGAAACTTTTAATTTTTTCTTTTTTATATCCAACTGCAATTAAAAAATCTTTAAACCCAAATCTTGCATAATGTTTCATTATACGAAGTATAATTGGAGAATTATTAATTTTGACCATTGGTTTTGGTGTGGTTTTCGTATACTCCGATAGTCGAGTACCCATTCCCCCCGCTAAAATTACAACTCTCATCTATTGTTTCCTCTATTTAACATGCTTTGATAGTAATATATTTGTTCTATAGATTTTTTCATAACTTTATTCTTGTTTTTTAAATAAAACTTATACCAATCGATGGTAAGATTAATTGTTTTTTTAAAATTTAAAACACAATTCCAGTTTAATTTTTCCTTGGCCTTTCTGCTATTTAAGTGAAGTAAAACATTTTCTTTAAAATTTTTCTTTTTACTAATTTTCCAATTTATAATTGGCCATTTTTTTTTCATTTCTTTAAGAATATCATTAACTTTGTAGACTTTATTTTTATCTGGACCAAAATTAAATGCTTCTCCATGAAGTTTCTTGTTTTTTTTTAGCTTTACAGCCAAAGTCAAATAACCATATATAACTTCTATAACATGTTGCCATGGTCTAGTAGAATTGGGGTTTCTTATTACAACTTTTTTTCTCTTTAACCAGGACTTCATGCAGTCTGGTATTAGTCTATTGCTCGACCAATCGCCTCCGCCAATAACATTTCCTGCTCTAGCGACCGATATAAAAATTTTGTTTTTTTTTGAAGAAAAAAAATTTTTCACGTAAGATTGTATGGCTATTTCAGCTGCAGATTTAGAAGCGCCATATGGATCTTCAGCTCCTATAGCATCATCCTCTTTATATCCTCTTTTAGTTTCAATATTCTTATACGCCTTATCACTAGTAATAATAATTACTATTGTCTCTTTTTTTTGATTTTTTAAAGACTCAAGAATATTTATTGTTCCAAATAAATTTGTTTTCCATGTTTCTATGGGATTTAAGTAAGATTTTTTTACAATCGATTGTGCCGCAAGATGAAATATAAAGTCTGGTTTAAATTTGTTAATTGTTTTTTTTAGTTGATGTAAATTATAAACATCTATGTTCTTTGAAATAATTTTTTTATTTAATTTTATTAATTGGTAGTGAGAAGGTTTAGTGGGAATATCATTTGAAATTCCCATAACTTTTGCGCCAAGAGTATGAAGCCAAAGAGCCAACCAAGAGCCTTTGAATCCTGTATGGCCTGTAACAATTATTTTTTTGTTTTTAAAAAATTTTTTATATTTCATTTATTTTTTTGTATTGTATAAATACCTCAACACTAATCTTTCATTTTTTAAAGATTTTGAACCTTTGTGTACTCCACCTTCATCAAAAATAATTGCATCACCTGCCGAAAGTGAAAAATCAAATTCTTTGGAATCTTTGTTGCTTTCAATAAAATTTGTTTTGTCAATAAATTCATCAATTAAATTATTGTCTTTCAAATATTTGCTTATAAAATTTTTGTTCTCTGGTTTTGATATAACTCTCCTAAAATCTTGAAGTAAGAAATAAGACTCATAATTAATTTTTCCTTCAAATATACCTTTTCTGAGCGCATAACCTATTTTGTTAGATTTTGGTATATAACTCGTACAACCATTATCAGGACCAACGTCTGTCAAATATATAAAAAATTTTAAATGCCAATGATCAGGATTTGTATAACCAGGGTTACTTTTTTCCGCTCCCTCATACGCCTGATCGGTGTGCCAAGGCAAAACTTCTTTGTTGCCTATAGGACTGTGGTAAGCATCTATAAATTTAAGAAAACTTTTTTTTTGGAAAACTCTATCAGCAATATTATTTAATCCTTTTTTTTTGGAAAGATTTAAAATATTTAAATGATTTTTAAACTCAATAAAATTGAATTTTAATATTTTATACATTAAAAATTTTGCATTTATAGAAAAATAACTTCTGGGATGGTTTTTGGGTAAAAGTTTTAAATTTAAAATCTTCTTCAAATTCTGAAGTTCTTCTTTGTTTAAGAAATTTTTAACCTTTCCTATCCCATTTTTTTTAAAATCCTCTAAATCTATTTTTAACTTATGTGTCATTTCTAATTAATCTGTATACCTGTCTTTTTTGTAAAGTTTTCATTGCTTTTAAGATAAAACTTTTCAACGATCTTGCGCATTTTCTTTTCTTGTTCAAGGTTTGTTTCCTTTTTTATATATAAAAAGCTATTAATTTTATTTTTAAGTTTTTTTGGAATTAAAAATTTTATTTTTTTATATAGATTGTTGTTGCTAATGACTCTTTGAAATTCGCTTTGTAGAATTTTCTTTTTTTTTATTATTTTGCTGGGATTAACTTTTTGTTTTCCACAAAGAGACAAAACTTCTTCGGGATTAACCTGAAGAAAAGATGATAATTGTAAAAGGTATTTTTCCTGATTATTGTCTAGATCTTCAAACTTGAATATTTTTATTTCAGATTCTTTGAATTTTGATTTAATTTTTTCATAAGTATAGTTAAAATCATAAGCTTTTAAAAAGTTATGAAGATTATTATCTTCGATATCTTTTTGAGAATCTATCTTTGCAATTAAATCCTCAAAATTTTTACAATTTAAAAATTTTTTTAAAAAACCATAACTATGATTATAAATTGATTCAATTAATTCGTATTGATTTCTCACGGTGTAAAAAATTCCTAATTTAAAATCCTTAAAATGCTGTTTTAAAAAATTCATTAAAACTAAAAGACCACCATATCTTTGGTACCTTTGATAAAATAGATATTTTTCACTTGAAAAAATATTTACTTTCTTTGTAGAAAATAAATTAATGTTAACAAATTTTTCTATATTGTTTAAATCGATATCCTGCTTTGATTCCGACTGAATATAAAAACTCTCAAGATCATCAATTGTTTTTTGGTCAATTAAAACTTCATATTTTTCATCATAACTTTTGGGACCTAGATAATTTATTTCTGAATGTAAAGGAAAAAGGGTTTTTTGCAGTAAAGTGGTTCCAGTTCTTGGATATCCAAAATGATATATTAACTTCAAGCGTTCCTTTCAAAAATATAGTTGTAAGTTTCGTCAAAATTTTTAGAAAATGAAATACAGCTAGATCTTTTTTTTTGTTTTAAATGAAATTTTTTATCTTTCATTACTCTTAATACTTCTTCGTATTGTTGTTTAAAATTTTCATTAAGTTCTATGGAAATACTTTTCACTTTAACATCGGACAAGCACTGAAGTGCGCCTTTCATAATAAGATGTTCAATTCCGTCAACATCAATTTTGATATAATGAGGCACTTGCAATATATTATTTTTGATTAAATAGTCAAGAGAAGTTCCGTAAATCTTATAATTATTCTGACCTTCAAAAAATTTACCTTCGTGATCGATCTTTTCACCAAAGCTATGTAGCGCTGCACCTTCGACAAATTCACTTTCTCTCATCATTAAAAACTGATTGCTTTTTTCTGTTAAAGGAATTTGAAATATTTTAATTTTTTTTTCTAATTTATTTATACTTATGTTCCTAGATAAAACTCTAAGATTACTTGTTGATGGCTCAAAGGAAACTATTTCTATATTTTTAAATTTTGTTGCGGCATAAATTGAGTATAATCCAATATTTGCTCCTATATCCCAAAAAATAATTTTTTCCTGTTCCTTAAAATTATCAATCCAATCTATTGTCTCTGGTTCTTTAGAAAAATATGTTTCTATTCTCCATTTTGTAATTTGGTTTGGACAGAAAAATTTTATCTTGTTGCCTAAAATATTGCTGTCAACATAAGAATCTTTTTCTAAAAATTCTTTGAAATAAAGTAAAAAGTCCCTTTTTACAATTTTTTTAAACATTAAATTTAAAAAAAATAAAACTTTGTAAATCAATGATGAAAAAAATTTTACCAATTTATGCTCCTATCTTTCTTTGTAAATATGATTTTATAGTTCTTTTAAGTCCCTTTTCAAAGGATATTTTGGGTTTCCACTTAATTTGTTTTTTTGCTTTTTTAATAGTCGGATATATTTTAAAACCCTCATCCTCTCTAAGTTTTATTTTTCCAAATTGCGGATATCCTTTTTTTAATATTTTTTTTATTTTTAAAATTATTTCTTTTATTTTTTTTGGCTTACCCGAACCAACATTTATTATTTGACCTATTGCTTTTTTGCTGCCTAAAGATTTAAATATTGCATTTGTAAGATCCTTAATATAAAGAAAATCCCTTAACTGGGTTCCAGCTGAACATGGAAATCTTTCATTATTTAAGCAGCCTCTTATTATTGCTGGGATAAATCGATTGAAGTCCTGATTTGGTCCATATATTTGATATAGCCTTAAAATAACTGATGGAAATTTTTTTCTTTTAAATAATGTTACAAGGTGCTTTGAAGCCAAAAACTTTGCTTTTCCATAAACAGATATGGGTCTACATTTGTAAGTCTCTTTTTGTGGAGATTTAATTTTTCCATATTCTCCGCTACTTCCAATTTGTAAAAAACACTTTGGATATTTTTTTAAAAAAATTTCAGATAAATTTTTACATCCTAAATAGTGACTATTAAAAGTTTTTTTTCTTTTTGAATGATCTACATAACCTCCTAAATTTACAACATAAGTAAAACTTTTTTTAATTTTTTTATCTAGAGATCTTTTTTTGCCGATATCACAAATTATATATTTTACTTTTTTTAAAAATCTTATTTTTTTCGGTCTTCGAGAAGATAGACTGGTCACAGACCAGCCCTTGTTCAGTGATTCTTTGGCTAAATGATAACCGATAAAACCGGTACCGCCAACGATCAGAATGCTGATTTTAGATTTAGTCATTAAAAATTAAAATTTTTGGGAAAACTATTTGATGAATTAATATTCATAAAAAAATTTTTTTTTATTAATTTGTATTTAAATAAATTTTTATTTAACTGAGAAACTTTTATATTTCGCCAAAATTTAGAGCTGTAGCTATCAAAAATTGGGTCTAAACAAATATGATAACATGTAATTCCTAGTTCTAGAGCAACTATAATTGCTGTTGTTTGTCCAAAAAAAACTGATGAATATTCTTTTGTTTTTTTATTTTTTTTTGATTTTTTTAACATTAAATTTAGATCACTTATAAATTTTTTATGAATATTTGAATTAAGTCTTAATGGATGATTTTGTATGACAAAGTTTTTAAAATTTTGAATTTCGTTTGATTTAATTAAAGCTCTAACAGAATTAATATACGTTTCTAAGTTGTAAAGTTCATAAGGAACAAAAAATTTTTTTAAGTAAAAATTTTTCTTTTCATTTTTAAACCTTAATGTTTTTATAATTTTAAGCTTTGATTTTGGCCATAATAAATATTTTGAGTAATAATCTAACTGCGCCTTCCCTGTTACTAAAAGTTTATCAGGCGAACAATTATCGTGGATTAAATTTAAAGGTAAAGGCGGGGGGGCGCTATGATCATAAGCTACAACTTCAATATCATTATTAATATTTTTAACCGAGTTTATTATATCCTTTTGAAATGGTTGGCCCTCATAAATAATAAAGAATTTTGTTATTTCTTTTAAGTTAATTTTGTCTTCAAAAATTTTATTTATCTCATAGGAAGTAGCAGCAAAAGAATTTAAATTTAAAAAGAATTTTTTTCCAATAAAGTGCTTCGAGAATAATTTAGAAAAATGGCTAAAAAAGAAAATTACATTATATTTTAGAAAAACATTTTTTTTATAAACTAAAATAATATTTCCTTTTAGTTTCTTTGGTAAATTATTATCCATATAAATTAAAAAAAAAATTGTATCTTTAAAATTTGAAGAATTTATTTTTAAATATTTATCAAAATAATTTCCTGAATTATCAAAATTATTTCTGAATGCCCAAGATACTATTACTTTTTTGAAAGATTTATCTTTGAAATTAATATTGCCTTTTGACTCAAATTTTGAATTTAAGATACCAAAAAAATATTTTATGTGATTAAAAATATATTCAAAAAAATATTTTTTTTCTGATTTAAATTTAAGATATAAGCTACCAGGGGTTTTTTCAAAAATGGCAAAGTATGAAATAACATTTGGAAAATAATTATTTTTTTTTATATAATTTTTTGACGTTAACATTATATCTTTTTGATTTTTAGAAATCATGGAAAATTTTAATTTGATATTTTTTTCCAAGCATTTGCATGCTTGTTCCCCATAAAAGAACCAGCTACATCACATATGTCACATGGAGCAAAAGAACGATTGGCATTATTTAATTTTTTTCTTGCTATTAATGATTTTTTTGAATTCCAAATATTTATAAAATTTTCTTTATTTAAATTTCCTAAAACTAATTTTTTACCCCAGTCATGAGAACACATAAGTACATCTCCGTTATAGTCTATAAAAAACATATAGCTGGGATACGTACAATTTTGTTTTAATGGTTCTCTTGGTGATGAAACTTTATATTCTGTATTTGATAAATTTCCAGCTCTATTACTTAAAGTTATTCCAAAATCTAAATGCTCTGGCATATATCTGTTTCTAATTATGTATGATGAATCTTTTAAGTTGAGATCCTTACACATTTTATAAAATTTTTCCTCTTGTTCTTTGCCGTCGTAAACACTTATTAAAATTGTTGTTAAACCAGCTTCAAATAATTTTTCTAATCTTTTATGATTTAAAACATCTCCATTTGTCACTATTTCAATTTTAGAAGTTGGGAGGAATTTTCTTACAGCCTTGATATCTCTCGCAATATCTTTTTTTAAAAGGGGTTCGTTAAATCCACTATATGCGAAAATACCTTTAAAATTAAATTCAGATAATTCTTCACACAGTCTATCATGCAAATCATTTGGGAAAAATTCATTTATATGTTTGTAATCAGGATCGCTTCGTGGACAAAAGGAGCATTTTCTATTGCAAGTTCCTGAGTTGCTTATTTCAATTATTGCTGGTAAAGGAGTACCGTTTTTTAGTTGAACGAATGAGTCGTCATAAATCTTAGATTTTCTATCAATATTAGGATCATGAAATTTTTTTTTTTCCATAAAATTT
>CEWI01018022.1_pt1 | contig 13078 bp, 13 predicted proteins | sample 531271 | NCBI WGS metagenome assembly CEWI01 (sample SAMEA2622499, study PRJEB7988) | marine metagenome | biome: marine biome (ENVO:00000447); feature: mesopelagic zone (ENVO:00000213); material: "saline water (ENVO:00002010), including plankton (ENVO:xxxxxxxx)" | depth 350 m | reverse complement strand
CTAATGTTGGTAATTCTTTTGGAGTTCTAGTTAATTGTTCTTTAGCTTGTTGTACATGATTTAAATACAAATGAACATCGCCAAATGTGTGTATAAAATCACCATAATCAAGTCCAGACTGGTCTGCCACCATCATTGTTAGTAATGCATATGAGGCAATGTTAAAAGGGACTCCTAAAAAAATGTCTGCACTTCTTTGATAGAGTTGACATGATAATTTATTATTATTTACATAAAATTGAAAAAGTATATGACATGGAGGTAATTTCATTCTATCTAAATCACCTACGTTCCATGCAGAAACAATATGCCTTCTTGAATCTGGATTTACTTTTATTTCATTAATAGTATTGGTAATTTGATCTATTTTATTACCGTCTGCTGTATTCCAAGATCTCCACTGATGACCGTATATAGGGCCAAGTTCACCGTTTTCATCAGCCCATTCATTCCATATACTAATATTATTCTCTTTTAAAAAAGATATATTTGTACTTCCTTGTAAAAACCAAAGTAATTCATAAACAACTGATTTAAAATGTATTTTTTTTGTTGTTAGGAGTGGAAAACCATCTAATAAATTAAATCTCATTTGATATCCAAATATGGACAATGTTCCAGTTCCTGTTCTATCTTCTTTCTTTTCACCATTTACTAAAACATTGTCTAATAAATCCAAGTATTGCTTCATGATGTAAACTTTCCTCTATGCGAAAAATAAAATAGTATTGTACCAATCAATAGCATAGGAATGCTTAAAAGCTGTCCCATGGTAAGCCAGTTTGACCATATATAACCTATGTGAGAGTCAGGGACTCTAATAAATTCGACAATAAATCTAAAAATAGCATACAAAACTAAAAAAATGGAACTTAAAGTTCCGTTGTTTAAATTTAAATTAGATAAAGTTTTAAGAACGTAGAATATTATTATACCTTCTAAAAATGCTTCATATAACATAGATGGGTGTCGTGGAACATTATCTACTAAAGGAAATATTATGCCCCAATCTGAATTTGTAGGATGACCATATAATTCAGAATTTATAAAGTTGCCGATTCTTCCCAAAAATAATCCAATAGGTATAAATATAACAATGTAATCTGCAATTTTGAGAAAAGATAAATTCTCTTTTCTACTAAGTAAAACTAATCCTATTAAAATACCAATAAGGGCTCCATGAAATGACATTCCACCTTCCCATATGAAAAAAATTTTTAAAGGTGAATGCAAATAATACTCTATATTATAAAAAATAACATAGCCCAACCTTCCTCCTATAAGTAACATGATTAAAGAGGTTAATAATATTTTATCAATTTGAACACTATCGAAATCAAAATTTGTGGTAACTAATTTTTTTTTCATCAGATAATCAATTAATATAAAAGAAATGGCATACATAGCTCCATACCAATAGAGATGAACTGGGCCTATCGTTAACATAATTGGATCTATATTATGAGTGTATAACATTCTTTAAATTTGACATGATATTAGTGTTTATAATAGCCTATGAGGCTAAACTATAAAACAAATATGAATAAATTGCAGTTTGAAAAAAGCTCTTATCTTCTCCAACATGCAGATAACCCGGTAAATTGGTATCCATGGTCAGATGAAGCATTCAAAGATTCTATAACAGAGGATAAGCCTATTTTATTATCAATTGGCTACTCTGCATGTCACTGGTGTCATGTAATGGCGCATGAATCATTTGAAAATAATCAAATTGCTAAGATTATGAATGATAATTTCATTAATATAAAATTAGACAAGGAAGAAAGACCAGATTTAGACAAAATTTATCAAATGTCCCAAACAATTATTACTGGTAAACCTGGTGGCTGGCCATTAACTATTTTTATGACCCCAGATAAGTTTCCATTTTTTGCTGGAACATATTTTCCTCCTGAAGAAAAATTTGGTTTGCCATCATTTAAAAATATTTTAATAAGGGTGTTAGATTTTTATAAAACCGAAAAAAAAGATATAGAATTACAAAATATACAATTAAATACTATTTTCAAAAATATAACTGAAACTAAAAACTTTAAAAATATAATAGATGCAGAACTCTTAGAGGGGGTAAAAATAAATTTATTGTCATCAATTGATAAAGTACATGGGGGTTTTGGTGCAGCGCCTAAATTTCCAAACATTCCTAATTTAGAATTCCTAATAAAATTATCTTCAAAAAAAAATAAGAGAGAAACTCAATATATTGAACTCACTCTCAATAGAATGTGTGTTGCAGGTATATTTGATCATTTAAAAGGTGGTTTTTTTAGATACTCTGTAGATGAATTATGGATGATTCCTCATTTTGAAAAAATGCTATATGATAATGGGCCAATGATTTCATTGCTTTGTAATGGATATAGACTTTTGCAAAATAATTTATACCTTAATGCTATAAATAAAACATGTGATTGGTTAATATCAGAAATGCAAAATAAAAATGGTGGTTTTTATTCAACAATAGATGCTGATTCAGAGAATAGCGAAGGTAAGTATTATATATGGGAAGATGAAGAATTAAAAAAGATATTAGATGAAGAAGAATATAATATTTTTAAGAAAGTTTTTATTATTGATAATAAACCAAATTTTGAAAATAGATATCACTTACATGTTAGCAAAGCAAATGAGGATAGTTATAAGGAAAATAGTAAATTAATTAAAATAATATCAGACAAGCTTTTAAAAGAGAGGTCCAAGAGAATAAAACCTGCGACCGATAAAAAAATTCTCGTCTCGTGGAATGCATTAGCTATTTCCGGCCTTGTTGAAGCATATAAATTAACTAATAATCAATTATATTATAAGTCTGCCAAAAAAAGTTATTCATTTATTAAGGAAAAAATGTGGAAAGATAATAAGCTATATGCTTGTTATCATGATAAACCGCAATTTGATGGATATCTTGATGATTATGCCTTTCTATCTAAAGCATGTTTAGATTTACTACGAATCAACTGGGATAATGATGAGTATATTTTTTTAATACAGTTAGTGGATAAAGTTTTAGAGAATTTCCAAGATAAAGATAATGGTGGTTTTTATTTTTCTTCTGTTGACCAAAAAGATTTGATATACAGGCCTAAATCTTTTATGGATGAATCCATGCCTTCAGGCAATAGTATGATGGCAAACATCCTGTCAGAAATATATGAATTAACAGGAGAAAACAAATATCTGGAAGCTATGGATAATATTTTTAAAGCGGCATCAGATTCAATAGAGAGATCAAATGTGTCTCACTGTAGTTTATATATTAATGCAAACACATCTTTAACATCTAAGAGGCTAGTTATTATTAAATGTGATAAAGAGGATATTTATGATTATAAGGATAAAATATATAAAATAGAAGATTTTAGAGATTCCATATATTTTTTAGATCACACTATAAATAGTCCGATCAAATCAATAAATAAGAAAAAATGTTTTGGTAAGTTCACTGCTTATATTTGTGAAAATAATGTATGCTCAGAACCTATAAAAGGTTTTAACAGTTTACAAAAAAGATTATTAAATGAATAATGAAATTTAAATGAAAATAATTTATTTATCAATTAGATTTCCATTAGTAATACTTCACATTGTTATAGGTTTAATTATATTAATTTTCTTCCCATCTAATGTATATAATTTAAAGCCTATACATCATAAAATTAGTTATTATTGGATGAAAGTATTAGTTAAATTATTTGGTTTAAATATTATAAAATATGGTGAAATAGATTTATCAGCAAAATCATATGTATCGAATCACGTAAGTTTCTTTGATATTATTATTCTGAACTCCCTTATACCGTCAAACTTCATAGCAAAATCAGAAATAAAAAGCTGGCCAATAATTGGGCATCTTGCTGCAAAAACAGGGACCATTTTTATAAAAAGAGGCGATATTAATGATAATGATAAAGTTATAAATATTATAAAGAAATATATTTCTTTAGATAAAAAAGTTTTTATATTTCCTGAGGGAAGAATTGGAGATGGAAAAAATATAAGAAAATTCCACAGTAAAATGTTTAATGCAATTTGTAACACAAATAATAATAGCCAACCAGTATTTATTAGATACCCTGTAAATTTTCCATCTAATATAGAATCTGACGATTTGATGTGTTGGTCTGATAAAAGTCAAACATTGTTCAACATTTCATTAAGATGTATGTGTAAACGTTCTACAAACGTTATTATATATTTTGGAAATTCAATAAAATGCAATAAACCTGCGTATGATTTAGCAAAGCTTACTTTTCAAGAAGTTTGCAATTCAATAAACAATATTAAATAATCTTACGTTTGTTAGATTAAATCATTCCTCGTTTATCACCTTCTTTACCAATTTCTACATCAACAGTTATATCAGTTGTAGGCGTCCACTGGCAGGCAATTACCATACCGGACTCTATTTCCTCTTTTTTTAATAAAGATGGAACATCACATATCCCAGACGGATGATGTCCCTCTCCTTCAAGAATTGTAGCTCGACAAGAACCACAACTTCCAACTTTACACGATAAAGGCCAATCAATTTTAGCTCTCAGAGCTGCTTTCATTAACATTTCATCTGGATTACACATAAAAGTTTCTCCTGTACCTTTTACTGTAACCTTAACTGGTTCTTTCTTCTTAAATAAACCGAATACCATTATTCTCTCCTTAGTAGCATTTTAAAAAATGTAATTATCTGATTATGCTTAATAAATAATGCCACGTTTATCGCCTTCTTTCCCTAGCTCAACATCAACAACAATATCTGTTTTTGGATACCATTGACATGCTAGCACCATCCCATTTTTCATTTCTTCTGGATGTAATAGAGATTCAGGAACACATGGGCTAGCTGGATATTTGCCTTCTCCTTCTACTATAGTAGCTCGACAAGAACCACAGCCTCCAGCCTTACATGAATGAGGCCATTTAATATTTGCTTTAAGCGCAGAATTCATGAGACTTGTATCTCGCGAAATATCGAATTCTTCACCTGTTGATTTTATTTTACATTTTATAGGTTCTTTCTTCTTAAATAAACCGAATACCATTATTCTCTCCGTGGTGTATAAATAAAATAGTCTTCAATATAGCATAATTATGAAAAACTGTAAGTATATTAGATTCGAAAATCAAATAAATCTATTTCTTTTTAAATTAAACGATAATAAATAACCCAGCAACATACTCCTTAATGTAAAAAATACAAGGAAAGCTGCCCAAAGATTATGATTATTATGTTCAAAAATAAAAATTTCAAGAATAAAAAATACTGATCCTGATAATATCATGACGTTCCTAAGAAGCTTAGTTTTCATTGCTCCTATGAAAACTCCATCTAACCAAAAAGCTATGCAAGCAGAGAAAAAAATTAAATAAAGCCATATTAAATATTTTTGTGCTGATAATAATATTGCTCCAACATCAGTGATTACATTTAGTAGTGGAACACCAAATAAACTAAAAAATATTATAAACAGTATAGTTAAATATATTGAAAATTTACCCGTAGAAGAAATAGATTCATGTAATAATTCCTTATTCTTTTTACCCATAGAATCTCCAACAAGTACTTCTGATGCATGAGCAAAGCCATCTACCCCATGTGAGAAGATAAAGAAAAAATTTAGCAAAATAGTATTTGCCGCTAATATGATATTTCCATAACTAGCGCCTGTTCTCATAAAATATGCAAAACATGTCATTAAAATAAATGATCTTATAAACATATCAATATTTATAATTATTTTATTTTTTATCGACTTCCAATTTAAAATATTTTTGTAATCAAGGTTGATGTTTTTATATGTTTTTTCAAACATTAATGCATACAATATAAAAAATATTATAGAATATTCCGAGATAAGTGAAGCTATTGCAACTCCCTCTATTGAGAAATTTAAAATATAAATAAAATAATAATCTAAAATAATATTTAGCAAATTAACTATAATGCTTATAGACATAGCAATTTTAGTCCTTTGGGTTCCAATATAATAACCGATTAATATGTCTCTTAAAAAAATAGCCGGGATCGACCAAATTCTATATTCTAAATAAATTTTACTATTTTGTTTTACCTCAATAGATGAATTCATAAGTCCTAATGAAAAATCGATAATATAGAATCTAAAATATAAAATAGTTAATGATATGAAAGATGAAATTAATAATATATGGCAAATTGTTAAAAATAAATTCTGATAATCTCGAGAACCTGCGTTTTGTGATACTAGCCCAGTTGTTATAGACTTTATAAATCCAAAGCTAAATAATATATAGCTTATAATTATTGACCCTAAGCCAATTGCTCCTATGAAAATAGTTGAGCCTAGATGGCCCATCATAATATTATCCACGAGGCCAACTAATGGTATGGTTATATTTGATATAATTAGGGGTAAAGCTATTCTAAGAGTATTTCTATCAAACTGTGAAAATTTGAAAAACAATTTTTACGATATCTCAATCATGTCAAAATCAGATTTTGATCCACCACATTCTGGGCAAACCCAATTCTCTGAAATGTCTTCCCATTTAGTGCCAGGCTCAATGCCATCATCTGGCCAACCTTCTGCCTCATCATAAATCAGACCACAAATTAAACAAAGATATTTTTTCATATTTTTATTGATGTAGTTTCGCATAATTCTAGGATAAACCCAATTTATTTGTTATAAATATTTAATGGAAAATGATTTAATTCTTAAAGGACTATACCCTATTAACACAAATAATTATGATTCAGATTTAGATTTTATAGAAAAAACTATATTGATAATTAAGTCAGGCATAAAAATATTTCAATTTAGAGGTAAATATTTATCTTTTAAAAGAAAAAAATATCTTATAAAAAAAATATATGAGAACTGCCAAAAAAATGAGGTTCAATTAATAATTAACGATGATTATAATTTAGTTAAATATTTTGAAGGTTCTGGCCTGCATATTGGGCAGAGTGATATTGATTTAAAAAAAATAAGAAAATACTTTGGGAATAAAATAATTATTGGTAAATCTTGCTATGATTCTGTAGAAATGGGTGTTACAGCTGAAAAAGATGGTGCGAGTTACGTGTCTTTTGGAGCAATGTATAAAACTAAATCTAAAAAAAATTTTAACATTTGTGACTCTAGGGTAATAATTTCTGCAAAAAAAAATCTTAAAATACCAATATGCTTAATTGGAGGGATTAATATTAATAATATAAAAGATATTATTAGATATAATCCTAATATGATATCTATGATTTCAGGAATTTATGATTATAATAATATTTTATTAAATATAAAAAAAATAAATGAGATGATGAAGGTATGAGTAATTCTAAGAAACTATTTTTAGAAGCCAAAAAATATATCCCTGGTGGAGTTAATTCGCCAGTAAGGTCATTTCAATCTGTAAATGGCCATCCATTTTTCGTAAAAAAAGCTAAAGATCAATACTTGTACGACGAAGATAATAAAAAATATATAGATTATATTGGTTCTTGGGGAGCTCAGATATTAGGACATGCTAACAGGGATGTAGTAAATGAAATATCAAAAACAATAAAAAATGGTATTACATTTGGAGCTCCATGTAAAAATGAAATATTGTTAGCTAAAAAAATTACTAAAATATATCCATCAATTGATAAAGTTAGAATGGTAAATTCAGGCACTGAGGCTACTATGAGTGCTATAAGATTGGCTAGAGGTTACACAAAAAAGAATAAAATATTAAAATTCGATGGATGCTATCATGGACACGGTGACTCATTTCTAATAAAAGCAGGTTCAGGGTCATCAACATTTAGTGTTCCAAACTCTCATGGTGTTACAACATCAATTGCTAAAGATACTATTTCAGTACCATTCAATGATATTGAAAAAGTTAAACAGGCAATAAAGAGGAACAAATTAGCATGTATAATAATTGAGCCAATAGCTGGCAATATGAATTTTATTAGAAGCAATATAAATTTTCTTAAACAATTAAGAATGTTATGTAACGAGAATAAGATTGTGCTTATTTTTGATGAAGTTATGACTGGTTTTAGAGTAGCCTTAGGTGGGGCTCAAAGTATTTATAAGATTAAACCTGATTTAACTACATTAGGTAAAGTTTTAGGCGGCGGTTTACCTATTGGAGCATTTGGGGGGAAATCTAAAATAATGAATCATATAAGTCCTTTAGGTGAAGTATATCAAGCGGGCACATTATCTGGAAACCCTATAACTATGGCAGCTGGATTAAAAACTTTAAGTTTAATTTCAGAAAAAACATATTTTAAGAAATTAACTAAAATAACAAAATATTTAACAGATGGTATAAACATAATTGCGCGAGAAAATAAAGTAAATATGTCAGCTGATAGCGAAGGTGGTATGTTTGGTATATTTTTTACTAATCAAAAAATAAAAGATTATAATAGTATCTCTCGCTCTAATATAAAAAAATTTATAGGTTTTTTTAATTATATGCTTGCTAATGGAATATATTTTGCTCCATCAGCATATGAAGCTGGGTTTGTATCGTCCAGACATCTTAAAAAAGATATTGATACGACATTAAAAGTCATTCAAAAATGGGTTAAAAATAACTAAGAATTGTTTATTAATGTTATTTGAATGTCAGCAACATTTGTCCCTGATGGGCCTGTTATATAAAGTGAATTTATTTTATCTAAAAAAGTATATGAGTCATTATTGGATAAATAATCATTTATATTTAAATTGATTCCCTGATAATTCTGCTCTGCCTCTTTATCAATTATGGCTCCAGCAGCATCCGTTGGTCCATCAATTCCATCTGTTCCTACGGAAAGTAGAACCCAATCTGTCGCAACTATTTCGCCTTGAAGATTAGCTAGAAAAGAGAGGGCTAATTCTTGGTTTCTTCCTCCTTTGCCTGATCCTTTAATATTTACAACGGTTTCACCACCAGTAATTATTGCTATTTTTTTATTTTCTCCATGAAGATTAATAGCATTATTGATTTCACCAATCAAATGCTTTCCCTCTTCGATAGCTTCTCCTGTTAAATTTTTGTTAGGGGTAATAGTTTTGTAACCTATATTAGATGCGGCATTTGCTAATTCTTTTTTAAATAAATGATTACTACAAATTATTTTATTATTTATATTTTTTAGTTTTATTGGTGTCTCATCTATGCTTCCATCAACACCTTTAGTTAAATGTTCTAACACATTTTTTGGTATTGAGTTAGTAAGATTATATTTAGATAATACTTTCAAAGACTCTTTATAAGTAGTCAAATCTTCTGTAGTAGGACCACTTGCAATTGTACTCAAATCATCATTTATAACATCAGAAATAATTAACGACACACAGTTTGATGGATTTGCTAATTGAGCTAGCCTGCCTCCTTTAATGCTAGATATATGTTTTCTTACAGTATTAATCTCATTAATATTTGCGCCGGATTTTAATAATAAATCAGTTACTAATATTTTATCATCTAAAGTGATAGATTCAGAAGGTTTACATAACAAAGAAGACCCTCCTCCACTTATAAGAAATAAAACTAAATCTTTATCTGTAGATTTTTTAATATAATCGATAACTTTATCAGCAGCTTCTATGCTAGTTGAGTCTGGTATTGGATGAGATGAAATATGCAACATAAAGTTAGAATTAGTTGTAATATTTGTTTTAGAAGATATAACAATTGGTTTGTTATTTATTTTATTTGTAAGTTGGTTTTCTAAAAAATAATCTAACAAGCCATTCATCATGGATACTGATGCTTTTCCAAATGCAATTGGGTATATCTGTTTATAATTTTTTTGAAAAATTTTATTTGATTTTAAATAATTATATACGCTGGTTCTAGGATTGAGTTTATCTAAACAAGACGAATATATATTTATTGCATCATCACGGAGAGACATATGAGAATTTAAACAACTTTATTTGGTAACTCTTCATTAGCAAAAAATGCTAAGCTATTATCTATTGCTGTATTACCCATAGCAATACGTGTTTCCGTTGATGCACTTCCTAAATGAGGGAAAGATACAACGTTTTCTAGGGTTTTTAATTCAGATGGTAAATTTGGTTCAGTTTCAAAAACATCCAAGCCTGCTCCTGCAATTTCTTTAGTTTTAAGGGCAGTAACAAGTGCTTTCTCATCAATAATGTCACCGCGTGCAGTATTAATAATAAATGCTGAGCTTTTCATTAAGTTAAATTTCTCCTCATTCATTAAATGAAAAGTTTCTTTTGTTGCGGGACAATTAACCGAAACAAAATCTGACTCTCTACAAATATCCTCGATAGTTGATAGTTTTTGAGCATTGAGATTTTTTGTAACGTTTTCTGGTATATCAAATGGGTCCCAAAAAAGTATTTCCATATTGAATCCATGATGTGCTCTTTTAGCAACGGCTTGTCCAATTCTACCAAAACCTATAATTCCTAGTTTTTTACCAGTGACCTTGGTACCGAGTAGGTGCGTGGGCCTCCATCCTGTCCATTTATCGGCTCTTAATTCTCTTTCACCTTCACCAACTCTTCTTGCGACCATTAAAATTAATGACATTGCAATATCTGCAGTACAATCAGTTAATACTGATGGTGTATTTGAAACTGTTATACCAAGTTCTTTAGCTTTTTCTATATCTATATGATTAAAACCTACTCCAAAATTACCAATCATATTTGCTTTTCTATTTTCAACACTTAAAACTTCTGCATTAATCTTATCTGTTACTGTTGGCATTAAAACATCACAATTTTGAAAAGCGTTTTTCAATTCTTCAGATGTAAACGGAGTGTCTGTTTCATTTAAAGTAACATCAAAAAGCTCTTTTAATCTATCTTCACAGGCTTTTGGCCATTTTCTTGTAACTATCGCTACAGGTTTTGACATTATTTGTCACCTACAGGATTTTTAGTCCAATACTTAGATGCTGCGGCTGCTCCACTTCCTGGCTCTACTTTTATACCATTATCTATCATTGCCATTTCAGCACCTGATATTGCGCCAAATAACATGCACTCATTTAAATCTCCAAGATGTCCAATCCTAAATACTTTTCCAGCAACTTTAGCGAGTCCTGCGCCTAACGCCAGATTATATTTATTAAACGCTGTGCTTATAACAGGAACAGCATCACAACCTTCTGGAACAACTATTGCTGATACAGTGTCCGAGTACCACTTTTCTTCTTTGGCACATAATTCAAGTCCCCAGCCATCGGTAATAGCTTTCCTTGTACCTTCAGCAAGCCTATAGTGTCTTTTCCATATATTTTCTAAACCTTCTTCAAAAATTAAATCTAGGGCTACTCTAAAACCTCTTAATAAATTTACTGGAGGAGTGTAGGGAAGGAATCCTCCTGAAGTCTTCTCGATCATGTCTGCTACATCAAAATAGCATGTTGGATAATTAGAATTTTTCATCGCCTCAATTGCTTTTTCGCTAACACCAAGTATTCCTAGACCAGCAGGCATCATAAAACCCTTTTGAGAACCACTAACTACGCAATCTACCCCCCAATCATCCATTCTAAATTCATAACTGGCAACGGAACTCACTCCATCAACCATTAAAAGAGCAGGATGGTTCAAATCATCAAGTATTTTTCTAACGCCTAATACATCACTTTTTACACCTGTAGCGGTTTCATTTTGACAAACTAATACAGCTTTTATCGAATGATTTTTATCTTCAGATAGATGTTTATGATAATTTTCTAAGTTTGCCCCTGTTCCCCATTCTTCTTCCATGATAATTGGCTCAAACTGTAGTCTTTTACACATATCCAACCACAACATACTGAATTGTCCAAAACTAGCTCCAAGAACTTTATCTCCTATATTTAAAGTGCTTTGTAAAGCAGCTTCCCAGCACCCAGTTCCTGAGGATGGGAAAAAAATAGTTTTACCATTTTTTGTTAATAAGACTTTCTTTAAATCCTCTAATAAAGGCTGTATTAAACCTGGTATTGTAGGATTTCTGTGATCCTCCATAGGGCAATGTATTGCCTGTTGAACTGCTGCAGGAACATTTGATGGTCCTGGTACGAATAAAAAATGACTTCCCGACATATTATTTCCCTTTTGTGTAATTGTGTTTGAATTAACTCTAAAATTAATTTCATATAGTATGCCATAATTATGAAGATTTTAAACTATAATATGGTGATTTTACGGTGCTACTATTATGATGTTATATCTTTTATATGTAATTACAGGAGCTATAGGAGGTTTCGTTGGAGGCTTTTTAGGTCTTGGGGGTGGTATAATTTTTGTGCCATCTTTATTTTATATTTTTACTTATTTTCAAATACAAGATAACTATGTTATGCAAAGCGCAGTAAGCACATCTCTTGCATGCGTTGTTATCTCAAGTTTGTCGGCAGCAATTAAACACTATAAAAATCAATTAATAAACTGGAAAATATTTTATAAAATGCTGCCTGGGCTTACGTTAGGTTCATTATCAGGAGTATTATTTCTAACTATTTTTTCAAGTAATACAATAAAATTATTTTATAGTACTTTATTGATTATGGTTGCAATATATATGTTTTTTGAAAAAGAAAATAACATTAAAAATGTCTTCAAATTTAAATTTATACATTTCTTTTCATATATAGTAGGCACAATAAGTGCTTTATTAGGTATTGGGGGAGGAACATTGACAACTCCTTATTTTAAAATACAAGGAGAATCTATTAAATCAAGTATAGCAACTGCAGCAGCATGCGGAGTTCCTATTGCGTCTTTTGGTATTATTTTGAGTTTTTTTATAAATATTTTTACAAATGCTTTTGATACAACTATTTTAAATTATATTAATATTCCTGGTTTTATTTTAATTTCATCTTCAGCAATATTATTTTCTTATATTGGTGCAGCAACTACGTTTTCAACTAACTCTTCCTTACTAAAAAATATATTTTCTTTATCAATATTAATTATTGGCATAACTATATTTTTCTTTTGAATTTTTTTTCAGAGTATTAATTCCAGTGGCATGTTCAATAATTTTATTTTTTATAAACCCCATGTTATTAAAAATCTTTAAAGATAAAACCTTAAATTTTTGTGGACAAATA
>CEWI01041890.1_pt1 | contig 13646 bp, 10 predicted proteins | sample 531271 | NCBI WGS metagenome assembly CEWI01 (sample SAMEA2622499, study PRJEB7988) | marine metagenome | biome: marine biome (ENVO:00000447); feature: mesopelagic zone (ENVO:00000213); material: "saline water (ENVO:00002010), including plankton (ENVO:xxxxxxxx)" | depth 350 m | reverse complement strand
TTTCTTTCAGATACAGAATTATTTGGCATTTTACTAAGACCATTAATGAGTTGGTTGAAATACATCATTGAACCACCAACTAATATAGGTACTTTATTTCTGTTATGAATGTCTCTAATAATTAAATGTACATCATTATAAAAATTACTTACATTATACGTCTGATTAGGGTCAATTATATCTATGAGATGATGTTTAATTGAAGACAGTATTTCTGAAGAAGGTTTATCCGTACCAATATTCATATCTCTATAAATCATAGATGAATCTACACTGACTATCTCTATTGGATACTTTTCATATAGTTGCAAAGCGATAGCAGACTTACCAGTAGATGTAGGTCCCATTAGTGCAATAATATTTAATTTATCATCCATCCTTAATAATTTTCAATAACTTTTATTAATCTAGAATTTTCAAGAATAGTAAAAAAAATATCATAATTTGATACAGGTAATAAGTTAAGAAATTTTTCTGGCCATTCAATAAAATGTATACCTTCTTGTGAAAAATAATGATCTATCCCGATCTCTAATAATTCTTTGGGTGAATTTAATCTAAACAAATCATAATGAAATATTTTAAAGTTATCTATATTATATTCATTAATTAATGTAAAAGTTGGGCTTGTTGCTGTCGTTCTTTTATCTAAGTGTTTAATAAATGATTTTACCAACGACGTCTTTCCCGCGCCTATTTCTCCATGCAAAAATATCAAAGATTTTTTCTGTTCAGTGAGTTTCAGTTTTTTAAAAAAACTAGAATATACATTTTCACTTGATAAATGAAAATACTTAGGATTATTATTCATTATCTCTATCCTTTGTGATAGAAATATTTAATATTTTATTCATTTTTGATATAACGTCACTTGCAAGAATACCTATTACACCATTATTTTCTTTAATAACATCTGCAGCATATGAATGTATCCCTACTGCGTATAGTATTGAGTTAAAATAATCTTTTTCATTAACTAGACATGTTAAAGAGGCAATAACTCCGTTTAAACAGTCTCCCATTCCTGCTGTTCCCATTCCATGATTTCCATGCAAACAAACATATGTTTTGTTAGAGGATCTAATAATAGTTTGATTACCTTTTAATACAGCTACTCCTCCAAATTTTTTCTGAATTTCACAACATGCCTTAATTCTATTATTTTGAATATTACCAATACTGGTGTTTAATAATTTTGCAGCTTCACCAGGATGAGGGGTTAAAATCCAATTATCATATTGAAATGGATGATTAGATAATAAACTCAAAAAACCTGCATCTGCAACAACATTAACTTCTTTATTACTATTAAAAAGAAACTGCTTAAATTCTATAAATATTTTTTTAGACCATTCTTGAGATGGAGAAAATCCAGGTCCTATAATTATATTGTTATAGTCAGCTAACTTTTTTTGGAAAGTATCATTATATTCTATAGTTATAAGCTCTGATTGATGTAAAGCTAAGCTACTACAGTGCTTTTCTGTTGTACATATTTCAATATAACGCGTTCCCGTTTTAAGGGCAGATTGTCCAGCAATAATAATAGACCCCAAATATCCATCATCCCCTCCTATTATTAGAGTTTTTCCAAATGATTTTTTATGATTATGTTTATTAAAATTTATTTCAAAAGATTTGTGTAATTTATTTTTTTCATAAGGGTGTATTGAATAAAAAACAATATTAGGGTCTATGGATTTATTAAAAAATTCACTATCTATATTTTTATGGCTAAAAATATCAAAGCTCATTTCTAATGTATTAAGCTCATCGTGTTGTTATTAATGAGATTAATTGTAGATTTTAATATGCGTTCAATATATGTAGATTCTTTGTTATATGTAATCATATGATCATTATTGAAATATTTAGTATTCACATCATAAATTGATGCTATTTCATCAATAAGCCCAAGCTTGATAGCCTCATTACCAGTCCAAAATAAACCTGTAAAGACAATATCATTATTTATTAAATCTTTTCTAGATTCTTTAACGTCTTTAATAAAATCTTGGTGTATGTTAACCAATAATTTTTTTAAATGGATTTTATGTTTTTCTGTCATGTCTGCAAATGGATCTAAAATGCCTTTGTCTTCCCCAGAAAATAAAGTTTGAGATCTAATTCCTAATTTATCCATTAGTGATCTAATATTAATACTGTCAAGTCTTACTCCAATAGAGCCAACAATGCTTGATGGGCTAGAGAAAATTTTATCCCCGCTTGCAGCAATATAATATCCTCCTGAAGCGCCTACATCTTCTATCACGGAAAATATCTTTTTATTATTTGTAGATTTTAATTTATTAATTTCATCAAATATAATTTTTGACTGTGTTGCGCTACCACCAGAACTATTGATTTTTAATATGATATTGTTGCAATAATCATTTCTCATTGCTTTTGAAACTAAAGAAATTATATTTTCAGTATTAGTCTCCTCCGCAGGAGATATAAACCCGTCTATCTTTATTATCGCGGTATGTTGTTGTGAATATATATTATTCTCTGTGGAAAATAAAAATGATGAAAATATTAAAACCACAAATATTACTAAAATAGAAATTCTTGTTATGATTTTTAGTTTTCTCTCAGATTTCTTATCTTCTATGAGCGAATCAACTAGCTCCTTCGAAAAATCATCTTTCATATTTACACCTACTATATGATATTATATTCCATTCTTTAATTTATCAATAACCATACTTAAATCGCTTGGTAATGGAGCCTCTACGTTATATTCCTTTTTATAATAAAAGGATACAGATTTTGAGTGTAAAAACATTCTTTTTAAACCGTATTCTCGAAATTTTTTATTAATTTTAATATCACCATATTTCGTATCACCACAAACTGGTTGATTAATGCTTGCGGCATGCACTCTAATTTGATGCATTCTTCCTGTGTCTATTTTTATATCAACTAAACAACAATTTTTAAATTGTTTTTTTAGCGATATACTTGAAAGTGCTGACTTACCTTTAGGCGAAACTTTAACGGAAGGATTATAGTTATCTCTATTTCTGATTAAAGGAGTATCAATTATAATTTTATCTCCCTTTAAAGACCCATATATCAATGCAGTATAATGTTTTTCAACATTGTTTGTTTGAAATTGTTTTCCTAGCGAAGAAGCAGCATGGTAGTTTTTTGACATAATAAGACAGCCGCTGGTATTTTGATCTAATCTATTGACCAAGGATAGATTTTTATATTTTTGAATAGATTTTAAACTTGAAATTATATCATTTTTTATTTTACTGCCTGAATGTACTGATATACCAGCAGGCTTATCAATAATCAATAAATCATCATTCTCAAACAAAATTGCTTTTTTTATACTTTTGATCAGATTATGGGAAACTGCTTCGGGTTTTTCATCAATTGATATCGGGGGGATTCGTATAATATCATTTGCCATCAATTTATAGCTTGGTTTGACTCGTTTGCTATTTACTCGTACTTGTCCATCTCTAATTACCTTATAAATAAGGCTTTTAGGTACGCCTGTAAGTAGCTTTCTTAGGTAATTATCTACTCTTTGACCATCATTTTCAGACGGAATATGGATTTTTTTTACCTTAGTTTTCTCAGTATTTTTCACAATAATATTTGAAGATATTCTAAATCATTGATATATTGATTTAAAGATTATTATATTGATTAGAGTATAGTCTAAAAATTGGCTAAATTATTGAAAAGAATAACAATTATTTAAATGAATTTATCAATAAATCTTTTAAAGACTTATGAAATATTAAAAACAGAAAATAAGACCAATTTAATAAATGAAATAAAAATATGAATTACAGGATTATAAATGAAACAAATACTGATAAATGCCTCGCAACGAGACGAGGTGCGGCTTGCTATAGTCGAAAACAAGCAATTAATAGAATTAGATATAGATTTACCAAAGAAAAATATCAAATCAAATATTTACAAGGGAACAATATCTAGGGTAGAGCCAGGTTTAGAAGCTGCTTTTGTAAATTTTGGTAGGACTAGACATGGATTTCTTCCTTTTAAGGAAATATCTCCTGAAATTTTCACTCCAGGTAAACCAAAAACATCGCGTGATTGCATAGAAAATGGCAAAGAAATAGTTGTTCAAATAGACAAAGAAGAAAGAGGAACTAAAGGTGCGGCGCTAAGTACCTACCTGAGTTTAGCTGGCAAATATTTAGTTTTGTTACCTAAAAATCCAAATACTGGAGGTGTCTCAAGAAGACTTGAGGGTAGTGACAGGTTTAATGCAAAGAAAATATTAAATGAGTTAAATATTCCTAGTAATATGAGTATTATTTTAAGGACATCTGGCCTACATAGCACAAAAGAGATGCTGGAATGGGACATGAATTATTTAATTCAAATTTATGAAAATATTTTAGAAAATTCTGTCTTGAAAGAAGCACCATATCTTATCTACGAAGAAAGCAGTATGTTGGCAAGAGTTATTAGAGATTATATAGATGACAATATAGATGAAATAATTATTGATGATAAAAGCTTTTATGATGATTTTTTAAATGCTAAAAAACACTTTATCCCTCATTCTAAAGTTAAGGTAGAAAATTATAATAAATCTACACCTATGTTTAGCAATTATAGAATTGAAGTACAAGTGCAAAGCGTATACAGGAGAAAGGTTACTTTGCCATCTGGTGGAAATATAATTTTTGATACAACAGAAGCATTAACTAGTATTGATGTTAATTCTGCTAAATCTACTAAAGGTGGTGATATTGAAGAAACAGCTCTCAATACTAATTTAGAAGCAGCGGTTATGTTATGTACACAACTTAGGCTACGTGATATTGGTGGATTAATTGTTGTGGATTTTATAGACATGATGGCAATAAATTCTCAAAAAACAGTTATGAGAAAAATGGCAGAGCTAGCTAAATTAGATAAAGCTAAAATTCAATTTAATAGAATTTCTAAATTTGGTCTCATGGAAATTTCTAGACAAAAATTAAGGTCGTCTATTATAGATAACAGTGATGGTGCTTGTCCAACATGTAGTGGTACTGGTCATATAAAATCATTATCTTCTCAATCAATTTCACTTGTTCGAATGCTTGAAGAAGAAGCAATTAAAAATGATAAGTCTTTAACAGTATATTTACCTGTTAGATTAGCAACTTACCTACTTAATGAAAAAAGAGAGTTAATTCAAGCAATTGAAGAAAGGAATTCATTAGATATAAAAATTGTTCCTGATCCAGAAATTGAAGCGACAAGCTATTTAATTGACAGAGAAAATCTAACTAAAGAAGCATTTAAGGCATCATTAAATACTAAGGTTACTCCAAAAGATAACAAAACTATTGAGCAAACAAATTATTCAGATCAACCAGCATTAGTATCTTCTGTAACTCCAAAAACACAGCCACCTAAGCCAAAATATAATAATCTTAATGATAAACAAGAGACTGGGATGCTTAAAAATATCATTAACAAAGTAAAGTCTATTTTTACTACAAAAGAAAAAAAGGTTTATAAACGTAGACAGGCAAATGGAAAAAAACGATTTAGCAAAAATTATTATAATAAATATAGTAAATATAAATCGTATAATCGGAAAAAAAATCTACACAGAAAAAATAATACATCTAATAAAAATCAAAACACTCCCTAATGTTTAAATTTCTATTAAGAATAATAGCGATTAGTCTATTTATAGGCATATTATTATTCTATTTCAAACCATTGTCATTATTTGAAAATAACGATTATGAAAGAATAATGGCTAAGAATGAAATTGTTTTTGCTACAAGAATAGGTCCAACAACGTATTATGAAATTAAAGGGAAAAATAATGGATACGGGTATGATTTGATGAAAGGATTTGCTGATTTCTTAAATGTAAATCTTAAAATTGTAATAATTGAAAATATTGATGAGGCCTATACAAAATTAAATAATCGAGAAATTGATATTATTAGCGACATTGATATCAGAAACTATAATAATCAAATTGTTAAATTAAGTTATCCATATAATAGGATAGACCATTATATTGTTTTTAATTCAACATATACATCAACATTAGAAAAATTATCTCAATTATCAAATAATACTATTCATTCGATAGATTCCATGACTATTAAGGAAAACATGGAGGGTATTAATAGCAACTATCCAGATATAAAAATTAAATTTTGGAAAGAAAAAAATATTGATGAATTATTAAAATTACTTAATGATAACGAAATTCAATATATGGTAATGAATTCAGACGAATTAAAATTATTAAAACAATATTATCCAACTCTTGAAATAGCTTTTAAAATTGATTCAAATGAACCTCAATCATGGGTCTTGCCAATAGATGTTGGCAAAACATTAGAAAAACAAATATCAGATTTTTTTAAATACATGATTAATGAGAATAAATTATTAAATATTTATGCTAAGCATTTTAGAAAACACCAACACTCATTTGTAGGTATAAAGATATTTTTAGATGATTATCTTAATGTTTTTCCTAAATATGAATTTTTCTTTAGAAAATTTGCAAAAGAATATGATTTAGACTGGAAATTATTAGCTAGCATAGGCTATCAAGAATCTAGGTGGAGGCAAGATGCTGTTTCATATACAGGAGTAAAAGGTTTAATGATGCTCACAACAGATACGGCTAATGAAATGAAAATTGCTGATAGAACTGATCCAAAAGAAAGTATATCTGGTGGCACAAAATATTTAAAATTATTACTTGGTAAATTACCGAAAGAAATAACTAATGATGATAAAATTTGGTATGCTGTGGCAGCTTATAATATTGGTTTAGGTCATATTAATGATGCAATTAAACTTGCAAAAAATGATAATGTTGATTATAGAAAGTGGCCTCTTATAAAACCTTATATTTTAAAACTTAGTCAATCTAAATATTATAAATATACAAAATATGGTTATGCGCGTGGATGGGAGACTGTGAACTATATACAAAATATTAGACAATATTATGATATACTTGTATTCTTAGACACGCAAGACGACAAAGATAAAAATAAAAATAAAAATATACCAAAATCATTATGAATATTGATGTTAATTTAATAGAAAAAGCATTTGAAAATAATTTGAAAGACGTAGATGTAAACAAAGTTTCTGATGCAGTAGAAAATACTCTTGATAGTCTAGATAATGGAGATATTAGAGTTGCTGAAAATGTTAACAATGAATGGAAAGTTAATCAGTGGATAAAAAAAGCGATTTTATTATCATTTCAACTTAGAGAGAATAAAGTTACAGATACTGGTTATACAAAATTTTATGATAAATTATCATCAAAATTTAATAAAATTAAAGAATCTTATCTTAAAGAAAAAAATATTAGAATAGTGCCCCAGGCGATAGCAAGAGAAGGCTCGTTTGTAGCTCAAAATGTTGTGTTAATGCCGTCATTTATTAATATCGGAGCTTATGTCGACTCAGGTACTATGGTTGATACATGGGCAACAGTAGGCTCATGTGCTCAAATTGGAAAAAATGTACATCTTTCAGGTGGTGTTGGTATCGGTGGTGTACTCGAACCACTACAAGCAAATCCAACTATAATTGAAGATAATTGTTTTATTGGAGCTAGGTCAGAAGTGGTTGAGGGAGTTATAGTTAAAAAAAATTCAGTTATATCAATGGGTGTATATATTGGGAAAAGTACAAAAATTTATGATAGAGAAACTGGTGCTATAAGTTACGGAATCATACCAGAGGGCTCTGTTGTTGTTTCTGGATCGTTACCTTCAAAAGACAAAAAATATAATTTATACTGCGCTGTTATAGTAAAAAGAGTTGATGAAAAAACTAGAAGTAAAGTTGGTATAAATGAATTACTTAGAGAAGCTTAATTAATTCTTTTTCTGTTAGGACTCTAGTTTTTAAATCTTTTGCTTTTTTATGTTTTGAACCAGGATTATTTCCTAATAATAAAAAAGTGGTATTTTTAGAAATAGAGTTAGAAATTTTTCCACCATTACTATCAATTATCTCTTCTAATTCTTTTCTAGAATAATTATTAAAAGTACCAGTAATGACAAAAGTATAATTTTTAAATTTATTATGTTTTTTTATTCTTTTATATTTGATACAAATTCCATAATTTAATAATTTTTTTATTATATTTTTATTATAAATATCAGTAAAGAAATCATGAATATTTTTTGCAACAATCGGTCCTATATCTTTTATATCTTCAAGTGTATTAATACCTACTAACATCAATTTATCAATTGATGTGAAATGTTTTGAAATTATATTTGCAGTCGTATAGCCTACTTCCTTTATACCTAAAGCGTATATAAATTTTGCAAATTCAATATCTTTAGATTTTTCTATAGATTTTAATAAATTATCTGCTGATAAATCTCCCATTCTATCTAAATTGACTAATTTATTTTTAGAGAGATTATATAGGTCTGCATAATTAGAAATTAATTTATTTTTTATTAATAAAACTATAATACCTTCCCCCAGTCCATCAATATTCATTGCTTTTCTAGAGGCAAAATGTTGTATTGTTTGAATAATCTGAGGTTGGCAATCATGATTATTAGGGCATTTATAGATTGATTGGTTTGAGATTTTAATAATGGATGTATTACATGATGGGCATATTTTAGGAATTATTATTCTTTTTACATTTTTTCTTTTATCAAACAATACTCTGTCAATATCAGGTATCACATCACCTGCTCTTTTAACAAATACATAATCTCCAATACGTATATCCTTTTTTTTAATTTCATCCATATTATGAAGACTTGCTCTACTTACGGTAACTCCTCCTATTAATATAGGTTTAAGTTCTGCAACTGGTGTTATTACTCCAGTTCTACCAACTTGAAAACTGACGTCTTTCAAAATTGTAACTGCTTCTATAGATTGAAATTTATATGCAATTGACCATTTAGGCGCTTTGGATGTATAACCAATTTTTTTTCGAAGACTATAATCATTTACCTTAAAGACTATTCCATCTATCTCATATGGTAATGTAGACCTTAAATCGTTAATATAATCAAAATATTTTCTTGCCTCAGCAAGAGATGTAATAATTTTATTATGTTTACAGACTTGTAAGCCATAATGAGTGATTCTATTTAATCCTTCAGAGTGAGATTCATTAGCGTATGCATTATCTATATCAATTACTCCGTGAAAAAAGATTTGCAAATTTCTCTTTGATGCAACTTCTGGATCAAGTTGTCTAATAGTCCCAGCCGCTATATTTCTTGGATTAGCAAAAGTTTTCATTTTTAACTTTTTAAGATTATTATTAATAGCCTCAAATTCTTTTATAGTCATATAAACCTCAGCTCTCAACACTAAATGCTTAGGAGTGTTTTTTCCTAATAATTTTAATGGTAGAGATTTGATAGTTTTAACATTTGCGGTAACATCTTCGCCTATATTTCCATCACCTCTCGTAATTGCTGAATGATATAAGCCATCTTTATATGTAATGCTAATAGCCAATCCATCAAATTTAGGTTCCGCAAAAAAAATAATTTTCCTTATATCTAGGTCTTCATGCATCTTTTTGTAAAAATTTGTAAACTCATCATCATTGGCTGCATTATTCAAAGATAACATTGGCTTAGAATGATTTACTTTATTAAAACCACCGAGTAATTTGGATCCAATTCTATTTGACGGGGAATCAGTTGTGATTAAGTCAGGAAATTCTTTTTCTATACTTTTAAGTTCTAAGTATAAAGTATCGTATTCTTTATCAGTTACTTCTGGATTATCGTAAGTATGATATTGTTGATTATAAATATTGATTTTATCTTTTAATATTTTTAATCTCTTTATTGAAAATGCTTTATCTAAAGGCATGTTTTTAAGAAGGAAGATTTACAATATCGCTATTTTTTTCTTTATTTGCAGATAAATCTACTGCTTCGTTTACGTTTACAGAAACAAGTTTAGATACACCTGCCTCTCGCATAGTAACACCACTTAATATATCAGCTAATTCCATAGTTAATTTATTATGAGTTATAAAAATAAATTGTACTGATTCAGCCATTTCTTTAACAACGCGACAAAATCTATTATTGTTAGCGTCATCTAATGGCGCATCTACTTCATCAAGTAAGCAAAAGGGTGCGGGGTTAATTTTGAAAATAGAGAAAACAAATGCTATACCTGTGCCCGCCTTTTCTCCACCAGATAATAAATTAATGTTTTTTACTAACTTACCTGGAGGCCTTGCCATAATAGTAACTCCTGTATTTAATAAATCATTTTCTGTCAATTCTAAATATGCTTTACCACCACCAAATATTTTAGTAAAAAATGTATTTAGATTGTCATTTATATTATCAAATATCTCTTTAAATTTAGATTTGGTTTCATTGTCTATCTTTTTAATAACATTATCTAAGGTTTTAATAGATTCCGAAAGATCATTATATTGATTGTCTAAATATGTTTTTCGTTCCTGTTGATCTTTAAGTTCATCAATTGCAGCAAGATTAATCGCTCCCAAGGAATTAATTTTTTGTTGTAACTTAGAAATTGTTTTCTCAACATCCTCAATATTTTTATACTCTTTCATACTTTTTATTGCATTTTCTATTTCAGAAATAGGCATATCTGAATTTTCTTTTAATGCATTTCTTTGCGCTGTTTTTTCTCCTAATGATATTTTGATTGACTCTAACTTTTCTCTTAAGTTAGATATTTCTTGATTGATGTCATTTTTATCAGATTCAAGAGTTAAAATATCATTATCAAATAATGAAAGATTATTTCTTGATTTAGATAATAATTCTTCTTTGTTTTTTTTATCATTTAAAAGTGTTTTTAGTTTTGTTTGCATGTTTGAGGATGGCCTATCATCGCCTTTATCTTCAGATAATAAAAGAAGTTTCCTATCTTCAAGGTCTTGTTTCTGTTTTGCTAATCTTTCAATATTTGATTTAATTGAAGTTTCTTCTGATACCAATGATGACGTTGAAATATTATAATCGTTTTCTTTTTTTTGTGCCTCCTCTACTTTCCATGAAATTTTATCTATGATTTGCTTTAACTCAATTTTTTCTTTATCTAACTGCTGTTTCTTAATACTATTATTTTTAATATCAGCTTCTAATGTATCAATAGCTTTTATTGAGTGTTCAGTAAGTTTCTTGTAATCAATAATTTTATCTTTAATATCATCAATTTCATCTTGTTGTGATCTTATTAAAGATCTAATTTTTTCCACCAATGATTTAAAACCATCTAGGATATTTTGAATATTTAATGGAAGTTGCCTTAATAATTTATCATTATTTTTCTTTAAGACGTCAGATCGATCAAAATCTATCAGCAAAGATGATATTTTTTCTTGTATATCATTCGCGCTATTAATTATTATATTTTTATCATCCGATTTTTCATCTTCATTAACAGTGTCTGCCTCAAGTATCTTTAATCTTTTTGTTAATAAACCAATAGATTTTTCTGATGCCTCAAGTTTAGTTTTTTCAATTTCTTGTTTCTTAACAGTTTCAAGCTGTTGAGATATAAATTCATTATATGTTGATTGCCAATTTTGAAGGGCAAAATTAGCATCAGATTTTTCTTTATTTAATAGCAATAAACTCTTTGACGTATCTTCTAATTGTATACTTGTTTCTTTTAATTTATCTTGTGCATCTTCTAGTTTTTTAGATTCATCAGAAATTTCATTTTGCGTATCATTTATGTTTTTAACGAGTTCTTCAGCTAATTTTTTTCTTGAAAATTCTGATTCTTGAGAATGTTCTATATCTTTTTCACATTTTGCAATTTCACTTCCAATATGATAGAAGTCTGATTGTACAGAATTAAAAACTTCCTGTTCAGTGCTTCTCTTTTGCCTATTTTCTTCTATTAACTTTTCTTTGTTTGTTAATAAAGAATTTTGCTTTTCTTGCTCAATGGTAATCTTGCTTATGTCTTTTTCTAATTCACCTATTTCTTTGTTAAAGTTATTCCATTTTATACTCAATAATTCTAATTTTGATTCTCTTTCATTATTTTTTAACTCCTTGTAATCATTGGCTGATTTTGCTTGCCTTTCTAATTTTCCTAGCTGAGATGTTATTTCTTTCATAACATCATTCAAACGATTAAGATTTTCTCTAGTGTGCTTGAGTCTTAGTTCAGTTTCTCTTCTTTTCTCTTTATATTTACTAATTCCTGCCGCCTCTTCTAAATACGTTCTTAATTCTTCAGGCTTAGCTTCAACTAATCTTGATATCATTCCCTGTTCTATAATTGCATAACTTCTAGGACCAAGGCCTGTACCCAAAAATACCTCTCTTATGTCTTTTCTTCTACATCTTGTATTATTAAGAAAATAATTAGATATGCCATCTCTTGATACTTCTCTTCTAATTGTTATTTCAGAATACCTTGCAAATTTTGAGTCTAAAGAATTAGTAGAATTATCAAAGTTTAATTCCACAAGTGCCTTGCTGATTTCAGGTCTCGAGGAAGATCCAGAAAAAATTACATCATCCATAGAGTCTCCTCTCAGATTTCTAGCTGAAGATTCCCCCATAACCCACCTTATAGCATCAATAATATTTGATTTGCCACAGCCATTTGGTCCTATAATACCTGTCAGGTTGCTTGGGAATGATAGTGTTGTTGGGTCAACAAATGTTTTGAATCCAGCTAATTTAATTTTAGTTAGTCGCATAGAGAAACCCTTAATAGATTATAATATTATCTTGGGTATAATACTACTATCAGGAGACAACAAAATGAAATCACAAAAAATAATTTTGGATACGTTTCCTAATCCAAATATTAAAGGTGATTACCTAATTACTATGGAGATACCAGAATTTACATGTCTATGCCCGTTAACTGGGCAACCTGATTTTGCTGAATTTGAAATAAAGTATATTCCAGATAGAAAATGTATTGAATTAAAGTCACTAAAATTGTATATGAGCTCATATAGGGATGTCGGAGCCTTCCATGAAGATAATACCAATCAAATCTTGCATGACTTAACAACCTTAATAAAACCTAGATATATGTCTGTAATTGGCTATTGGAAAGTAAGAGGTGGAATAATCACTACGATAACTACAAAATATATAAAAAAAGGTTGGAAAAATAAAAACCTGCTGCTCGACTAAATATATGCATATTAGAAAATTTATCCTGTTTTCCTATTTAACTATTAACATGATAATTCCATTAACGTTAATCGCAGATGAATTGGTCGTTAATGGTGGTATTTTCATCCATGAAATATCAAAAGAACGATTTCATAGAGGTTTATCGCACAAGGAAGTCAAGTTAGCAACTTACAGACATAATGATAAACATTATCTTATATATGGGATTCCATATAATTCGCAGATTGGAAAAACATCGCTGAAAATTAAAGATGGTTCGAATTATTTTAATATTAATTTTAATATAAATGAAAAAAACTTTAAAAAACAACATATAAAAGTGTCTAATAAATACATAGACCCCAATAAAAGTGACTTAGAAAGAATAAAAAATGAAAGATTAAACATATTAAACGCAAAGTCATTTTGGTATAAAAATAACATTGATTTAGACTTTATTACGCCTATTGAAGGGATGCTAACTGGTGAATTTGGCACAAGAAGATTTTACAATGGAACAGAAGG